>Ga0228672_1000785_pt1 | contig 14045 bp, 13 predicted proteins | sample 90DmetaG_FD_182788 | JGI IMG/M metagenome (GOLD analysis project Ga0228672, IMG submission 182788) | Seawater microbial communities from Monterey Bay, California, United States - 90D | ecosystem: Environmental > Aquatic > Marine > Coastal | place: USA: California | collected 2016-11-08 | reverse complement strand
ATTTTTGACATTGATCAACAAGTTCAGAACACAGACCGGGAAAACGCAGTAACCACAGAACGGTTTCCACTAGAAAATCCATTAGGGGGTATCAACCCATGACCGACGCAAAGTCCGATTTTGATGTCATTGTCGTAGGTGGAGGGCCATCCGGCGCCACAGCAGCCCACGAGATCGCGCTCGCAGGACATCGCGTTCTTCTTCTTGAGCGTGCGTTCCGAATCAAGCCATGTGGAGGTGCCATTCCACCCTGCATATTGGGTGAATTCGATATCCCGAGGTCTCTGCTAAAAGCTGAAATTCAATCGGCGCGAATGATCTCGCCGAAAGCCCAAAAGGTGGATATGCCGATCGAAGGGACCTTTGTGGGAATGGTAGATCGGGATGAATTCGACCCATGGTTGAGACTACGCGCCCAACGTGCTGGCGCAGAGCTAGAGCTTGCTGCGTTCAAATCACTCAAATACCTCGATGACAACACAATCGAAGTTACCTACGTCTCTAAAGATGAGGAATCGGAAGTGTGCACAGCCACCGCGCGTTGTGTGCTCGGTGCCGACGGTGCTCGCTCCAAAGTTGCTAGACAAGGCGTGCCAAAGTACGCCGATATTCCTTGGGTTTTGGCCTACCACGAGATTGTCGAAGCACCGAGTACCGCGACACAAAATTACGACCCCGAGCGCTGCGAGGTCTGGTATCAAGGAAAGTTGTCACCCGACTTCTATGCCTGGGTATTCCCACACGGGACGTCCGCGAGCATCGGCGTGGGCAGTGCCTTTAAAGATTTCTCTGCCAAAGCGTCGGTAGCTGAGCTGAGAAGTATCTCGGGGTTAGATAATGCGCCAACCATCCGAAAAGAGGGTGCGCCAATCCCTATGAAGCCTATGAAACGCTGGGACGACGGAAAGGGGATCTTAGTTTCAGGAGACGCTGCGGGCGTTGTGGCACCTGCCTCTGGTGAAGGCATCTACTACGCAATGCTCTGTGGGCGACTAAGCGCCGATGCGATAAAAGAATTCCTCGTTACTGGAAAAGCCTCTGCGCTCAAAGCACCACGCAAACGATTTATGAAGTTGCATGGGCGTACCTTCTGGGCTTTGGGTCTACTGCAATACTTTTGGTACCACAGCGATAAGCGCCGAGAACAATTTGTAGAGATGTGTAAAGACGAAGATGTGCAAACGCTTACTTGGCAGTCGTACACGCAGAAAAAACTGGTAAAAAAGAAGCGTAAAGAGCACATCCGAGTTTTTCTAAAAGACGTGGCGCAGTTACTCGGCCTATCCAAAACGGCTGCCTAGTTTGTGGAATCACTCCTTGATTCGGGGCTATTAATCGCTTTCATCGGTGTATTAATGATAAGCGAGGCAGTCATTCTCTCTCGCCGATACCAGGCAACCGGACGGGGAAAAATACCACATCGCTTTGTGTTTAATCTTGCTGCGGGGGCTACCCTGATGCTGGCAGTTCAATCAGTCGTATGGGACGCCCCAACAGAAATATTACTCATACTCCTTGCGCTCGCCGGTATTTTTCATCTGAGGGAGTTTAATGAATACTGGCGCGGGGATTAAACGACGCTAGAAGCCTACCCGACTGAGAGACGTGGCCGGAAACACGACCTTAGCGCCAGACTCGGGAGCAGATCCCCCTCCCAAAAAGAGAGAGGCAAGGTCCCCAGCCGTTCATGCCACAGTCACGAATACCCGCCCACTACCAGGCCGGCTGCATAGCCACTTGCTTTGGCATCTCATTGTACGACGCAGGCAGTAAGAACAACCGCAATATTGTCGTTGCGATACCGGCTTGAAGAGAGAGCCGACGCAATCCAGTAAACAGTCCTTTTTGACCCTCTAACGCATCCACTCGAATATTGAGGTCGAGCAACCGCTCGAGACCCCGTTGGAATTTTGGCGATCGGGTATTAAGCGTGAGCGGGAACACCTGCTTTGAAATCTCAGTCGTGATGTCAAAAACAGTGTGATCAAACTCCGTCACATCCATGCCAAATGCCTCATAAAGCTTTGGCCGTGAGTGGTCTCGCACGTACATTGTGGTGTACACCAGCACAAGAAACATTTTGATGTAGAGCTTATTGACGCCCGTGAGCAACTTAGGGTTTGCGCGCATCAGCAAGGCAAACGCCTCACCGTGCGCAAATTCATCGTTGCACCACTCTAAGAACCACTTGAATATAGGATGGAATCGACGCTCAGGGTTTCGCTCTAAGTGACGATATATCGTGATATAGCGAGCGTATCCGATCTTCTCAGAGAGGTAAGTGGCATAAAAGATAAACTTTGGACGGAAGTAGGTGTACTCCTTATCGCGCTTCAAAACACTTAAATCGACCGCCACACCTAACTTGTTGAGCGCCCGGTTAATGAAGCCCGCATGACGAGACTCATCTCGTGCCATGTACCGAAAAAGTTTGGCAATCTCAGGATTCCCCACCTTACTTTCAATTTCTTGGTACAAAACACACCCCGAGTACTCAGCAGTAATAGAACTGACCAGTAAATCAAGAAATTCAGCCTTAAGTTCAGGATCCGCATCAAGTTGCGCAGGGTCAAAATCATAATTCTGCTTAAAATGCTCTCGGTTCGTATCCTGGTCAAAAGCGGCCATCATTGCATCCCACTCGCTACGAACGGGCTCGATGTCGTACTCCCCAATCTCTTTGCAATTAGTCGTGTAAAATCGGGGAGCAAGCGCTCGACTTTCCAGTGCTTGTGCCGTACTGGTATTCAGTGCCTCAGCTTTTGAATCTTGTGTCATGTTTCCCCCGTATACGTACTAAGTTTGATTATTGTAGATTGCTCTTAGTACAAAATTTTAGATTAATTTTGCGTCAACTTTATTTTACCTTGGCGGTTCAATCAAGTTAGGGGACCCCATGCTCAAGTCAAAAGGTTATTTTCATGTCTAGCGCACCTGCGGAGCCCCTCTTTCACCTTGGATACGTCAGTACCGAAACAGGCCACCTTGGCACCCAAGGTATGGTCGAGCTGCTCATAGAGGCGCGTCGTGTTAACACCGAGCGTAATCTCACCGGCCTTCTATTGCATCGAGAGAATTCTTTTTATCAAGTTCTCGAAGGCCCTGAAGCAGAAGTAAAACGCACTTTCGAAGGGATAGAGCGCGACGAACGACACACCGCGGTAGACGTACTCTTTGAAGGAACCGTTGACCAACGCGAATTCGCCGACTGGCAAATGGGTTTTATCAATCTAGATGATGTCGAGCTTGGCGCATTAACAGGCTATTCGGACTTTTTAAGTCGCGAAGATAATGCCAAGGACTTCCTGGAGAACCTCAGTCGCGGTAAGCGCCTAGCGCTGATGTTTCGCTCGATGGAATAGCCCGTCAGTATCGTCACTAACGCAACGCTTAACGGCTCCCAACCTTGAAATAAGTATCGGACGCCCCTATAACTTAAGTAATCGTTAAATAAGTTGGGGGAAAATCAAGATGGAAATTATTTCATTCGGCCTCGTCAGCTCCTTGGCCGTGGCCATAATATTGGTGGTCATTCTGGCCAAAGCTGTCAAATTCGTCCCACAAAATAGAGCGTTTGTCGTTGAGCGCTTCGGCAAATACACGCGGACGCTGGAGGCGGGGCTCAACTTCCTCAACCCCTTTTTCGATCGCGTTGCCTACAATCGAACACTCAAGGAACAAGCTGTCGATGTACCCTCCCAAGGGGCCATAACACGCGACAATATTTCTCTGATAGTTGATGGCGTGCTGTATCTAAAGGTGTTGGATCCCTACAAAGCCTCGTATGGCGTTGATGACTACGTCTATGCAGTGACGCAGCTTGCTCAAACCACCATGCGAAGCGAAATCGGCAAGATCGAGCTCGATAAGACCTTCGAAGAGCGAGAAGCACTCAACAACAATATTGTGTCTCAAATCAATGACGCCGCGGGGCCTTGGGGTGTGATGGTGCTGCGTTATGAAATAAAAGATATTGAGCCTCCTCGCACGGTGCTTGAGGCGATGGAGCGCCAGATGAAGGCGGAGCGAGAGAAGCGCGCCGCTATCTTAGAATCCGAGGGCGATCGTCAATCTTCTATCAACGTCGCTGAGGGTGAGAAGCAAGCCCGTGTCCTTAAAGCTGAAGCCGAAAAAGCTGAGCAGATATTAAACGCAGAGGGTGAGGCAAATGCGATTATTGCCGTCGCTGAGGCGAAAGCTGAAGCGCTCAATAAGGTGGGGGCCGCTGCTAACACGGAAGACGGGCAAAAAGCCGTGCAGCTGGACCTTGCAGAGCAAGCGATATCAGCCAAGCAAGCAATTGCCAAAGACTCGTCAGTGGTACTACTGAGCGACAGTCAGACTAATGCGTCAAATGTGGTCGCCGAAGCAATGACCATCGTCAATCGTCTGAATGACGCGAATAAGAAGGACTGAGTCAATGCTTGAGTATTTTAATGAAAATCAAGCGAGTTTTTGGTTTGCATTAGGTGCGCTCGCTCTTATCGTTGAGTTATTGGTGCTCGGTATGAGCACCATTATTTTATTTATGCTGGGCATTGGCGCTCTTGCAACCGGCACACTCATGTACATGGGTGTATTAGGACAGGGCTGGTTGTTGGGAACGGCTGTAACCGGCATCATTGCATTCGCAGCAGGCGTCTTACTTTGGAAACCCCTGAAGCGTTATCAAGAGGCGGAAGTCCCTCGATCTGGGGAGAGCTCTGACTTCTTGGGTATGGAGTTTACGCTCTCGAGCCTGCTCGATGCTGAAAACACCTCGACTCATCAATTTTCAGGGGTGTCATGGCGCGTGGAGCTCGCTCGCGAAGATCAAGACAAGTCACTTGCCGCGGGCGACAGGGTGCGCGTCGTTGCATTGCACCCCGGAATCCTTGTGGTTGCCGCAATCTAAGGCTTGAGTGCAGTCCTATGCCTTGGGCGGCTGCATAATGGCAAAGTTGCCATCAGCCGTGCCGACGAGTTTTTCTTTGACGTAAAGCTCGCCGCGCACGTTCGCAACACGCTTCCCTTTACTGACAACGTAAGCTTTACAACTCACCTCTCCTGCGAGAACAGGCTTCAAAAAGTTCATCGAAATTTGAAGCGTCGCGCATATCTCGCCCGCGCCAAGGCGCTGCATTAATGCCGCTCCCAAGCAGGTATCAACCAAAGTAAACAAGGCGCCACCATGAGCAACGCCGTTAGGGTTCAAGTGCGCGTTCTCGATAAGCAGTGACCCAACACTCGTGCCATTTGACTCGGGAAAGATCTCAAGGCCAACTAATTCGGCAAAGCCCTCATGTTGCATAGTACGCTCTCACTACTGAATCGAACGCGCGCGAGTATACCGTCAACAAGCCACCTTCGCTGTAGTCAATCCGAGAGTTGTTTATCTGCCAACTCGATGGCCTGTGCGAACTCGAGGGGCTTGGACTCAAGGTCTGACTTCATCGTGTCACTCCAGCGATTAAGAAATCCAAATAAGCTGATTACAGCAACGATCTCAACGATCTCTCGCTCACTAAAATAGACCGACAGCGCTTCAAAGTCGGCATCGGTTGATGCATTAGGCTGCAGTGCACCGTGCCAGGCAAGCCGTAATGCGACTCGCTCTGCATCAGAGAAAAGGGGCGATTGCTCAAATTCAAATGCAGCAGCAATCTTCTCTTTGGTTACACCCAAGTTATTTGCCGAGTGTGAGGTGTGCGCCTGGCAGTAATGGCAACCGTTCGCTGCACTGGCGACCATCGCCACAAGTTGCTTGAGACCCGAATCAACCTCACCGGTCTGAAGAATAGTCGCACCTAGTCCACTAAAAGCCCCCAAAAGTTCTGGCCAATGTGCCATCGATAAAAAGTTATTGGGGATATAACCCATTGTGTTGTCCAAGACCTGGAACATAGGTTCAAAGTCGGGCAACTGCTCCCTCGATAAGGTCGAAATTCGTGCCACGTTGACCTCCTTTTATTAAGTCACGGCGCTCGTCGCGTGGTGTGCCTCGGCAGTGCGATAAGTGCACTTGCATCCTATTTTCAAAACGCTTTATGAAACGCCTTATCAAAGGCCGTTTAACACCTCAGACCTCCCGCCCTTCAATCTGCAATACCAAGATGCGCTTCTAAGAACTCAGCTTGTCGGCGGTAATAAAAAAGCCGATTTCCAAGCTTTCGCCAACCGTGCCCCTCATCCGGCACTTTTATATAAGGTGCCTCGATGCCGTTTGCTCGCAGGGTACGAACCATCACTTCGGTTTCGTAAATATCAATCCTTGGATCCATCACACCATGAGAATAGAGCACTGGAACCCGAATTTTATCCGCCTGACGGATCGGCGAATTAACCGTGTAAAACGCTCGCCACTCCGGATCACGGATATCGCCGTATTCAATGCGATCGGACGCCTTGAGTGCGGGCGATGCAACCTGCAAGGCCGTCACCCAATCCGCTACACCATAACGAGACACGCCCGCGGCAAATGCATTGGGGTAGTTAGCCAGCACAGCATTGACCATGTAGCCACCGTAAGAGCCTCCTGATACCGCCGCTCGAAAGGCGTCAACGCGTCCATCCGTCTTAAAGAAGTCCAGCATATCGACTAAGTCTCTAACACTGTCCAATCGTTGCTTTTGGTCATCCAGTTTTACGTAAGTGCGCCCAAAACCTGTGGAGCCGCGAACATTGGGCTTAAACACAGCAATGCCGCGCGCGACGTGATATTGAGAGACAGGGTCAAAGCTGGCGCGTGATTGCGCTGTTGGCCCACCGTGAACTTCAAAAATAACAGGTGGCGGCGATGCCTGATCACCGCCGTGCGGAAGGTAGAGCAAGCCCTGCAGTTCTACCCCATCTCTCGCCACCATGGTGATGCTTTCTGGTCGCACAAGTGACTCGACTGGGATCCCGGCTAGATTGGAATCGACCAAACGTTTTCCTGTTCCCCCCAACAAATTAATCGCATGAATGTCCCCGGGTGTCTGCCAGCCGTTCACACCTACGATCAGGGTGCTGCTCTGTTGGGAGCAGCTAAGTGAGTAAACACCCTCGGGTATAGCGGGAAACGAAATGGCCGAATCCGACGCAAGGTGACGACCACCGAGCACATCAAAGCCATTCCGATTTTCAGTCCACACAAGGTAGGCGCCATTTTCGCCGCACAATTGCACGTCTGCTAAGTCGAACTCAGACTCGACTAGGGACTCAAAACGCCCATTGATGACATCGTAAGCAACAACTGCAGCAAATTCGCGATCAGTGTTACTACTCATAAAGAGCGTCTGGCTATCTGGCGACCAGGCAAACCCGCCATCACCATGATTTGCTCGCGATTCTGGCTGGGAAACCACACGCATTTCACGGGTAGCTGTGTCCAGCAAGTAGAGGTAGTCAGAGTCCTCCCCAACTGTTTCGGTAACCACCAGATAGCGACCGTCAGGCGAGAGCGCACGCGCGAAATTTCCGTAGTTACCCTCAAAAATGAGTTCTAAGTCGCCCGAGCTGATGGATCCCCGGTAAATATCGTAGTGCAGTCCTGTGCGCTCGGTTGAAGCGAGAAAGAGGCTATCGTTATCTGAACCAATGTCACCTAGAGATCGAAAGCCGCCTTGCGTTGCAGAGAAGATCTCGCGCTCGGATGAACCATCACGATTGATGAATAGATACGACTCCTGCTCATCGCCGTTGTTGTCCGCCCCGTAGAGAATCCCCGAGCTATCAGGCAGCCATCTCGCGAACGTGACCCCGTTGCCAAATGTTAACTGGCGAGGTGCGCCACCCGCGACGGGCAGCGTCCACAATTGCGGCGTGCCTGTCACCGACGATCGAAAGACCACATCTTGACCGTCGGGCGATAGCTGAGGTGCCGAGGCACCACTCGCTAATAGGTAACGACTGATATCTGCAGGCGTATCGCCAGCCATTCCGACAGATAACGCTTCCTTCTGCGGCAAAATGGCCTCGAGCGTTTCTGCATCCTCTCCGCCAGAGCACCCGACCAAACTCACGGCGATTAAGAGCAAACTCAGACTGACACTTCTTCTCAATAACACCCTATTCCTCCCTACAACCAATTATTCCAACGAGGCCGCACTCAACTGCAGTCACGACTCACACGCCTTGCTTTGAGTGAACAACGCTTACGAACCTGTAAACACTTTGGCTCGCTTAAACTATCGGTGTATCACTGCTCTCTCAGCTCGGCTATGTACCTCACCTTACCTCACCGCCGGCTCAGTGAGTTCGATTACACCTCGCGATGCATCCATGCGTGCCAGTCCACCAACCGGTACCGTGCCCTGTTGTTCGAGATGACCAATCATGGCACCAAAATAACAAGGCACGCCCAGAGGCAGGCAGTGTTGCTTTAGCACATCCATTAATGCGAAGTTACCCAGCCCTGGGTTGGGCTTTACGCCTGTAAAGTGCCCGAAAACAATGCCGGCTACCCGTTGCAAGTGCCCACTTAATTTAAGTTGTGTGAGCATCCGGTCAACACGATAAATGGCCTCGCCGACGTCCTCGAGAAAGAGAATTGCATTATCAAATTTTGGAAGGTAAGGCGTGCCCACAAGTGCGCTCATGAGCGTGAGGTTCCCGCCGATAAGATGCCCCTCTGCTCGCCCCGGCACGATAGTTTGGATTCGGTGCTTGCGTGCAACAAGGTCATCATCTAGCTCTACAGGATTCATGTATCGGACGGGCTTCGCATCGAAAAGGACCTCACGCATAGCGTTATATGTGAACTGATTCCAGCGTGACATCAAGTTGGGGCCATGAAATGTAATGACGCCTGCTCTTGCGTAAATTGCATTTAACAAACTCGTGATATCGCTGTAGCCCAGTAAAATTTTAGGATTTTCCCGTATACCGTTGAAATCGATGAAAGGTAATAAGCGACTGGCACCCCAGCCGCCCCGAAGAGCGAAGATCGCATCCACATCAGGGTCCAAAAAAGCCCCGTTGATGTCTGCCGCTCGATCGCTGTCTTGACCAGCAAGATAGCCAAAACGGTCCATCACGTGATCACCGACTTTTGCGTTCAGCCCCATGGCCTCCAAGGCCTCAAGTGCAAGCTGTAACTGCAGCGACTCATAGGTCACCGAAGCAGGCGCCACAATAGCGACCGTTTGACCCTTGCTAAGTCGTCTAGGACGCTTCACCACATCGGGTTTAGCATACGCCGGCACAGTGCCAAGAAGCGCCGCCGCTGAGCTGAGCTGAAGCAGTGATCGTCGTTTCATAATTCACCCTCAATTCGTCAATCTGAGCTTGGCAGAGCAAGCTACGCACGGCAAGCTAGCCTCATGATCGAGCCACGTCACCTAAGCGCCACATTAATCGCAGGCTTCATTGTAATGACGATAACGTCGGCGCTCGCGGAGCCCCGTGTTTTAATCAACGCTGGAGCCTCGATTGAAGGCGTCACGACAGACATTCGCTACGCCAGTACCGCTAACTTTTTGGGACGCTCCGTGAAGGGCTATGGAAAACCCCACTGCTTACTCACTCCAGAGGCCACAGAGGCTTTATCTCATGCCCAAGACCTCGCCAAAGAGGAAGGCATGGCGCTCTTGATTTACGACTGTTATCGCCCACAGCGCGCCGTTGATGACTTCGTTGGCTGGGTCAACAGCCATGAAAAAGAGCCCAGAAAAGCAATCTATTATCCCCACATACCGCGAGAAGAGCTGATCCAACAAGGGTACATAGCAGAGCGCTCGGGGCACTCGAGGGGGAGCACAGTTGACCTCACGCTTGTCTCGACTGAGACCGGCGAGGCACTCGACATGGGAACACCTTGGGATTTCTTTGACGAGCGCTCCCACACGCAAAGCAATGTGGTTAGCGTCGACGCCCGGGCAAACCGGCACGCGCTTCAGCGAATCATGGAAGGTGCGGGCTTCAGAGGCTACTTTGCGGAATGGTGGCACTTTACCCTTATAAACGAACCGTTTCCCGACACGTACTTCGATATACCCATCGAGTGAACCCTTACTGAAGCAGACCTCCCTCGAGTTCCTAGAATCCGATACTATCGACTACGCCCAAGAATAATGACCTGAGGAAACCTCGTATGCGCCTCGTACAGCTTGCTCTAAGCTTAATCAGTTTGACCATTCTCAGCGCCTGCTCAAATGCGGACAAGGTTGAACCCGCGGATCTTGTCTTCTCTGGCGGCCATATTTTCACTGCAGACCCTCTGATACCCCAAGCCTCGGCAGTGGCCGTCAGAGGTGACCGAATCGTTTATGTAGGCAGCTCAGAAGGCGTTGAGGTTTTTGTGGACGAGCGTACGCGCCAGATACCCATCGGCGACGGATTATTAATCCCCGGGCTCATGGACTCGCATACGCACATCTTCATGGGTTCATTTACCGATGTAGGGGTTAATCTTAGTCACGCCGATACACCTGAAAAACTGCAAGCGGCGTTGGAAAAAATTAGAGACGATCAGCCGGGCGAGGGGACCCTTTATGCACGTGGCTGGCAAAATCATCTATTTCCCAAAACAGGCCCTGAGGCAGAGATCCTCGATACTATTTTTGGGGATCGGGTCGTCATTCTCCAATCTGTTGATGGACATTCCACCTGGTTCTCCTCTCGGGCGCTCAAAGAAGGTGGCGTGGACGAGTCCTTCCCTGACCCTGAACCCGGTGTCAGCTTTTTTGAGCGAGATCCACTGACAAATCGACCCTTGGGGACAGCAAGAGAAAAAGCCGGCACTCATATTAAGGAGGCCTTCATTCCCGGTGATAAAGCCGCCTACGAGGAACGATTGATAAGCTGGCTTCCCAGAGCTGCAGCCGCGGGACTCACCAGTGTCTTCGATGCCTGGACCGGTGCGCCCACAGAGGAAGAGGCGTATCAGATCTGGCAGGAATTAAATGCGCGGGGAGCACTTTCGCTTCGCGTATTCGGGTCGGTTCGTGAGCTCGATGATGCGGACATCATTGCAGAGCGATTCGCTAATTACACGGCCCAATACAGCAATCCCATGGTTCGCCCAGAAGCTGTAAAAATGGCCGCTGACGGCGTGCCAGAGGGGCACACCGCTTATCTACTCACCCCCTATGTCGACTCTTCTAATGAAGACTTTGGCAAGCCCATGATGTCAAAAGCCGAAATGAAGGCGAATATTGAGGTGTACTTTGCCCAAAACATACCGGTTCATATTCACGCCATAGGCGGCGCTGCTGTGCGTCAATCACTGGATGCGATAGAAGCCGCTCGCGCAGCCACCCGGAACCAAACCGTTAGGGCTACCATCGCGCATATGGACTTCGTACATCCCGATGACATAGAGCGATTCGCGGCGCTAAACGTTACCGCGCAAACGTCGATTCAGTGGGCCGCGCGAGACCCCTCTTATTTTAATATCGGCTCGTTCGTGGGCATGGAGAAAGTTGAAAATGCTTACCCCGTCCGATCCATTATGGATGCAGGCGTCAATCAAAGTTTTGGGGCGGATTGGCCGGCATCAGCCTATCTCTCGACCTACAAACCACTTGAGCTGATCGAATCTGCTATCACGCGTCGCCTGCCTGGCGAGCCTGACATGCCTCCTCGCAATCCAGGTCAATCTGTGTCTTTGGCTGAAGCTATTATCGCGATGACACGAAATACGGCAATTCAGGTGGGTGAACTCGACTCCCTAGGCTCAATTACCGAGGGCAAATTGGCTGATCTGGTTCTCTTACAAAGGGACTTGTTTGACATCCCAGCTGAGACAATCAGCGCAACAAACGTGGCTATGACGGTGGTGAACGGAAAAATCGTTCACGAAAAATAGGCGCCTCACCCTAATGCTAAAGATCGTGTTTCGCGCGTGTGCTGCCTGGTTGTGCCAAAGCGCGCTTATGCCCCTGACATGACCCGCTTGAACACGCGATCGAAGGTCTTCAAATCTTCAAGCCTACCCATACTGACTCTCAAGTGATGCGGGTAACCGTCATATCCTGCGTTAATCAGTACGCCCTCTTTCGCCATGGCACGCCTTACGGTCATCGCATCCCGGCCCACATCCACAAATACAAAATTGGCCTGTGATGGCACGGGTGTCAGACCCATCTGCGCACATGTTTGTTCGACCATGGCTCGACCTTGAAGAACTTTATCCCGCGAAAATCGAATGAAATCTGAGTCAATGTAACTGTGGTAAGCGGCCGTCAGACCCACCCCATTTGGCCAGGCCATAATGTGCTTGGACGTATTCTTGATGATGTCTGGACGCGCCATCCCGTAGCCCACCCGTAACCCTGCCATTCCAAATATTTTCGAAAACGTGCGCGTAACAAGAACGTTGTGTCCCTCCCTAACAAGATCAACCATCGTATCTTTCTCAGGCTCGTCGGTAAGTTCATTGTAAGCCTCGTCAATAATTACGAGCGCCTTGGGACCTACCGAGCGACAGAATGCGCGCAACCGATCCGCATCGATTGGCAAACCCGTTGGATTATTTGGATTAGCGAGGTAAACCACGGCCACTGAATCATCAAGCTGGGCCTCCATGGCGTCCAAATCGACTTGTAAATCGCTGCGTAATGGCACCCGCACAACCGATACACCCAGGGCCTCAGCATAGCTAAGGTGCGCATCGTACGTCAGACTGGCCGTCATGACTTTACCGCTTCGACCATAAGCCATAAGAGCCGCTTGAAGCCCCTCGTTGGATCCCGATGAGACGAACACGTTTTCATGGTCGAGCCCATGGTTACCGGCGATGACATCGAATAAATCATCGCGAATCGGATAATCGTAGGGGGAATCCGGGTAATAAGCGCTCAATGGCAGAATTTTTCGCACCTCAGCCAACGCCTTAGGACTGGGTCCATAAGGGTTTTCATTAAAGACCAGCCGCACCTGTCCTTCAGGGACAAGGTATTGAGCAAGGGCGGGCATGGTCGAACCTGCCAGTGTCGCGGTCCCCAATGCGGATAAAAATTGTCGTCGTTTCATTGAAAATACCTTAGGTTTTAGCTCACCAATCGCCCCATACCACTATAGGCCTCTCTACTGATTTTTTCCCGTTCAGATTGTCAGCCTCAAAACAAAGCTATACGACTGTTGCCTTCGGCAATGCTGAGCGCGCGTACGCATATTCCTCGGGCGTATTGAAATTGAGACAAGGCTCCCAGTCGTCGGGCGCGAGCGCGATTTCCCAACGCTCGTTATCTAAAAAGCCCATAACGGCTCGACCACCTGCTGTCAGATAGCGATGCATGCTTAGGGCAAGCTGAGTCGAGAAGAGGCCATGTAATGGATGTAATCGCTGCCCTTTCAGCAGCACTACGTCCGCGGATTCTGTCGCGGCATCGACTAATAGGCGGTGTATCTGTGAGGGTGGAATCAGCGAATCTGTCGGCATAACCAAGACATGCCCGTCACCGACATTTAACGCCTTGGCTGCCTTCAAGGCCTCTGCAATTCCCGCCAATGGGCCTGCATCAGCGACCTCGTCTGACACATAATGAATACCGTGAGGTAAAAGCTCCTGGTAACGCCGAGACCCCGCGCAAACAAAGACCGGGAGAGCGGGCAATACACTGCGAAGTTCAAGAACTTGACGTGAAATGAGCGATTGATGCTCGTCCAATAGGGCCGCCTTATCCCGACCCATACGGCGGCTGTTTCCTCCGGCGAGGATGGCCACGGCAATGAGCGAGCGCGATGGATCGCTCACAGATAATCTGCCCAAGGGAATACTGAAACTGACACCTTGGAACCCGCGCTCATGTGTTCAATATCTGCAGCGATCTTGATGGTGCAATTGGCACGAGCTAGGCCAAAAACGCGATGTGAATCTTGACTACCCAAGGCGGCGACACGCATTACTTGATTCCCGGCGTCATCAATGTCGCCGCGTAAGATGCCGCGCTGAAACTCCAAGCGACCGCCGCGTCGAGTGAGATCGGCATCCAGCACAGCTTCTCGTTGGGTACTGAACACGACAACCTCTCGGTTTAATAGAAGTTTAATGACCGGAAGATAAAGCTCAGTCAGGACCACAAAAGAGGAGACGGCATTCCCGGGCAGGCCAAAAAACAGCGCCTTACTGCCCTGTCCTCGAT
>Ga0228672_1000783_pt1 | contig 14076 bp, 24 predicted proteins | sample 90DmetaG_FD_182788 | JGI IMG/M metagenome (GOLD analysis project Ga0228672, IMG submission 182788) | Seawater microbial communities from Monterey Bay, California, United States - 90D | ecosystem: Environmental > Aquatic > Marine > Coastal | place: USA: California | collected 2016-11-08 | reverse complement strand
TTTGAAATTGAAATCAAAAACATTTCTTTTATCATAAATGAAATTCTTTAGAAAATCATCATTTATACGATTTGATTTTTATAAATAATAAATTCTTTTAAACAATAAATTTGAATTTATAATATTTGAAACATTTTATGATCTAATATCTTTTAATAATTTTTAATTTTAAATATTTTTAGAAATGGATCTATCAAAAGAAGAATATTTTATTACCCGTCTCGCAAATTGTTTTGGAATAAAAGGTAAGGTGTAGTACGACAAATTTAAGAAATCTTTTGAGGTAGAAGAAAACAAATAAAATATGGACATGCTTATAGTTCACGCTGACTCAATCGATGCGATTTTTGTTTTTCTAACGGGATCTGATACAGTCACAATTAAAAGTGAATGTCCTGATCCTGATAAATTCAAAAAAAAAGGAATAGTTTGTCTTAAACTCACAAACGAAGCTCTTACATAAGAATCCATCATATCTGAATTGGTTTTCTTTGAAATGACCCGTAATGTTCAACAACACTGCTATAACATGTTTTAAGAAGTTCTTGGACCTGTATTTTAAAATCCAAACAATCAAACTGGATGGACTGATCTCATTACAAAAGATTTAATGGAAAAGTAAATTTTTATTTTATTGAAAGATATAACAATTTTATTGCTCAAACTTTTGTCATGATTGGTCTAATTAACGGTCAAACTATGCTACCTATGCCATCTGCTAAATTGGTTGCATCAGAAACAACTCCTGATAAAGATAAAGCTCATATTTTTGAAAGTTCTATCATTACGTGGACAAAACAAATCAAAAATGTTTTAAAATTAGAACCTGAATAAGCCCTTAAATAAGGAAATGACCCCGGTCCATTAACTGAATTAGAATTCTGGGAGAAAAAAGCCAACAATTTGAACTCAATTTATGAATAACTTGAATCCAATGAAGTTTAAAACATTTTGAGATTCTTAGAAGGAAATAAATCAACATATACAAATCCTTTCTCCAAGCTTTAAAAAGAAGTCATGAATGCTAGAATCGAAGCTAACGATAATTATAAATATTTGAATACTCTAAGACCATGGTTCAATAAACTTGTGGATAGTGGAGGTGAATTTAACACCACTCATGACTTATATTTACCTATAATGCATCTTATTCTATTAATTTGGAAGAAATCAAAATTCTATAACACCCCTCCTAGATTAGTTGTTCTCATAAGAGAAATTTGCAATGCCATAATCACAAAAGCAAGAGATTTTATGCCAGGACCAGCAATTTTCTAACTAATTTCATCTGAAGAAACATATGAGGCATGTGAAAAATTAGCAACTACTATTGATGTTTGTACAAAATTCAAAGATGCATATTTTGAATACAAGGCAAAAGCTGAAAATACTTGGAAATTAACAACTAACGCTCTTTTTGTTCGTTTAGACAGTTTCTTAGAAAGATGCCATGATATCCTTCATTTAACTATGACTATTGTTTAATTCAATAAACTTGCTAAAATAGAGTTAGGAGGAACTAAAGGAAAAGCTTTGACTGAAACATTGAGTCAAATTTTTGTTGAATTCAAAAAAACGGTTGAATAATTCTAGTAACTAAATTATGACATTATGGATATTGAAATTAAATAATTTGATGATGATTTTTATGAATTCAGATCTAAAATAAAAGAACTTGAAAGAAGATTGGCTTCAGTTATTACCTAGGGATTCGATGACTGTGACACTATTCATGGTAGATTTAAACTTTTAGACTCATTCGAAGGTCTACTCAATAGACCTATTATTTAAGACGAATTAGAGAAAAAACACATAGTTTTACTTGATTTTTATAAATAAGATTTGAAATCAGTTTAAGCCATCTTTTTAGATGGTAAAAATTGCATTGAGAATTCTGATTTCATTCATGCTCCAATTTATAATAATATGCCTCCTATTTCTGGAACATTAACTTGGTGTAAAGGGCTTTAAGAAAGAATGAAAGAACCATTACACAAAATATAAGAGCTAGGACCATCTATTACAGAAAGAGAAGAATATAAAGATGTTTAAAAGCTTTACAATTCTATTACAAAAGCCATCAATGAATATGAATAATAGAAAATACTTTAATGGGAAAAAGAAGTTGAAGCATCATCATAAGAAAAACTTAAATAACCATTATTAACAAAAGATGAATTAGGCATCTTAAGAGTTAATTTTGACCCTGCTTTGACTAGACTTCTTAGAGAAGTGAGATATTTCAAACTATTGGATTTAGCTGTTCCAGTTTAAGCTGCTGAAATTTATGATTAAGATGATTAATTTAGACAATAAATAGTGAGTCTTGATTTATTAGCAGGAAGTTACAATGAGATAATAACATGTTTACATCCAGTGGAAGAACCTCTAATAAAAGATAGAATTGAGAAGATGGACGTAGCATTGACTCCAGCTTTGGATTAATTGAAATGGAAATCATAAGACATAGACAAATTTATAATTTCAGCTAAAGAACAAGTTGATAGTACTTTTGAAGTTGTATAAATCATGAAAGAAGCAATTAGCAAGATAAAAGTGTGTTTAGAAAATATAAATATCAAAGTATTAGAAAGAAAGAATAGAACAGTGAGTGTCGAAGATTACAATAATTAACATTAAGCTGTATTCACATAAAAATAACAACTAGTAAAAGATAACGGAAATTAAATTCATAAACTAGTAAGAGAAGTTCATGCTAAAATAAATATTGATAAAAAATCACCAATTTGGAAAGCATATGTGGATTACGTCAATGAAATAGTATTAGAAGGAATAGCATAAGCTGTATAAACTGCTCTAAAACATTTAAATGAATAAATTGATCCTATAAACATTAGAAAAAATGAATTAATTCCTATTTTCGAAATTAAATTAGAATTAAATGGAAACTAAGTTAATTTTGACCCACCGTTATAATAGAGTAATAATATTACAATAACTGTATTTAATGCCGTAATTGGGTGGATTAATGACTTCTTCTAATTTTCATTCTTTATTTAAAGATTGGATACCACTGAAAAATCTGATTTCTTAAATGAATTAAGAGATTATTTTGATATTAAAGATGTTATGTCATCTATTACTAATAATTTAGATTATATTTAAAAAGAATCTGTTGAATATTTAAATAAATTCTAAATTTATAGTTATCTTTGGTTAGAAGATCCTAATGAATCTTTCAAAAAATTCTTGGTTGACAATGAACCTGCTGAGGACCAATATTTAAAAAATGATTAAGAAGAAGAGGAAGAAAATAAGCCAAAAAAAGAAAATCCTCTATTAAAAGGAGCTAAAGCAAAAATTCCACCCTTATAATTATTTGATTAGAAAATAAAATAATTGAAAAACATATAAAATGAAATAAATAGAATTAATACTCCAATTGAGATTGCTTGGTTAAAGATATCATTATAACCTTTGAAAAATTCATTGAATAATAAAGTTAATTCTTGGATAAGTGTTTTCACATAATTCTTGACAGTTTAATTCAAAACTACATTGAATAATTTAAGAAATTTCATTAAATATACTGGAGAAGGTATAATAAGAAATCCTGCCGATGATAACAACAATTAAGATAAAGCTCTTTTAATGAATGTTATGAAAGTTATTTCTGACGTTAAAGACGTTGGCACAAAAACTGAAGGAATTATTAAAAGAATTAAAGAAATGGTGAATGTTTTAAAATTCCATGGATTTTTGTTATAAGACAAAGGTGAAGCTGAACCATTATAAGACATTGATAACACTTATGCTTCATTCAATGAAACAACATAAAAAGTTATAAAAATTAAGGCTGATATTTTACCTTTATAAACTAAAGAAGCTGCAAATATTAAAAAAAGATTAGATGTTTTCGGAAAGAAAGTTAAAGAATTCAGAAAAAATTTCATAGAAACTTTACCTTTCGATTATAATGGTAATTATACATTTGATATGATTAATATGTCATATAATTTGATTGATGAGTATTAATTAAAACTTTCTGAAATAAAACGTGAAGCATATGAATTCAATAATCTTGAAAAATTATTTGAACTTGAACAATCAGAATATAAAGAATTAAGAGACTGCTAAAATGATCTTAAAAATTTGAAAACTATGTGGGATGCTATTGGAATGATAAATTATCAATACAAAGATTGGAAATTACAATCTTGGAGAAGAATGAAAGCAGACAATCTAATTGAAATGAACAAAATCCTAAATAATCAATTAAAAAGTCTTACAAGAGATATTAAAAATTTCAAAGGATACAATAGTATGATTGATTAAGTCAAAAATATGGCTGTTGTTTTACCTTTGGTATCTTCATTACATTCTGAATTCATGGAAAAAAGACATTGGAAATAATTATAAGAGCTTACAAATAAAAAATTCGATTAAACTTCGTAAACTTTTGCATTTGAAGATGTTTTGGACTTGAAATTACATTTATATGAAAATTAAGTCAATGAACTTGTTGATGTAGCTTAAAAAGAAGCAAAAATTGAAAAGAAATTGAAAAATATTGAATAAGCTTGGACAAAGATATAATTTGAATTTGAAGAATATAATGGAACTAAATGTTTTATTCCATTAGACAATATGATGGAACTCTTAGATTAACATTCATTAGATTTAATGGGAATGAAATCTTAAGGAAAATATGTTGAATTCTTCATAAATTTAGTTGAAGAATGGAGAGAAAAACTAGGAAAAGTTGATTCAGTTGTTAATGAATGGATGAAAGTATAAAAAAATTGGAAAATGCTTGTTAACATTTTCTTAGCTTCTGAAGATATCAAAGCTTAATTATCTGAAGAAACTAAAATGTTTGAAGCCTTAGATAGAGAATTTAGAGATATGATGATAGATGCTAGTATTAATCCTCTTGTTGTTGAATCATGTACTGCTGAAAAATTAGAAATATTGAAAGCTCAATCAGCTACTATTAAAAAATGTGAAAAATCTCTTAATGAATATTTAGAATAAAAGAAAAAAAGTTTCCCAAGATTTTATTTCTTATCAAATCAATCTTTATTGACAATTTTATCTAATGGAACAAATCCACCTAAAGTTTGTGAATTTATCGGAGATTGTTTCGATGGTATGAAATCATTAGTTTTCATTCCACCAAAAGTTCCTGGAGAAATTGCTAAATAAGCAAATGCAATGACATCAAAAGATGATGAAGTAGTTCCATTCTAAATTGAAGATTTTGTTTGTGAAGGTGCTGTAGAACACTGGTTATCTAGATTAGAATAAAAAATGAGATTAACTCTTTATGAAGTTTTAGAATAATCAAAAATAACAGCTGAATTTTGGGATAATCCAGAATATAAAGCAAGAGATGATTGGTGTGCTGATTATCCAGCATAATGTGCCTTATTGACTACTTAAATGGTTTGGACTGAAGATGTTACTCGTGCCTTTGAAGAACTTTAAGGAGGTTCTGAAACTGCTATGAAAGAAGCTTTGAAATTAATAGAAATAAGAATTGAAAATTTAATTAAAAAAGTAAGAGGACACCTTTCAAGCTTAGAAAGAAATAAAATTATTAATATTATTACAATTGATGTACATTCAAGAGATGTTGTAGAGAAATTCAATATATAAAAAGTATAAGAACCAGAATCATTCAATTGGTTGAGTTAATTAAAATTCTATTGGGAAAATAAAGAAACAGATATGGCATCAAGATAAAAACTTAGATATCCTTGGGAAATAGCAAAAGATAAATTTAAATGTATTATTAAAATTGTGGATTGGTTTAGATTCTATTCATTTGAATATGTAGGTAATTCAATTAGACTTGTTATTACTCCATTGACTGATAGATGTTATATCACATTAACATAAGCTCTTAATTTGACTATGGGAGGAGCTCCTGCTGGCCCCGCTGGTACAGGTAAAACTGAAACTACAAAGGATTTAGGTAGAGGTGTGGGATTACCTGTTATGGTGTTCAATTGTTCTGATTAAATGAATAAAGATTCCATGGCTTAAATTTTTATGGGACTTTCATAATCAGGTGCTTGGGGCTGTTTTGATGAATTCAATCGTATTACTGTTGAAGTGTTGTCAGTCGTTAGTTCATAAGTCAAATGTGTTTTAGACGCTTTAAAAGAAAGAAAACCAATTTTCTAATTTATGGAAGAAGGAGAATTAACAATTGAAGATACAGTCGGATTCTTTATTACTATGAACCCCGGTTATGCTGGAAGAACTGAACTTCCAGAGAATCTTAAAGCTCAATTTAGATCATGTGCTATGGTTGTTCCTGATTTGGTTCTTATTTGTGAAAATATGCTTATGTCTGAAGGTTTCTAACTTTCTAAACCATTATCAAGAAAATTCGTTACCTTATATATGTTATCAAGAGACCTTTTATCAAAACAAAGACATTATGATTGGGGACTTAGAGCAGTTAAATCAGTACTCAGACAAGCTGGTAAACTTAAAAGAGCTGATCCAAATTTACCTGAAGATGAATTACTTATGAAAGGTCTTAGAGAATTTAATATGCCTAAAATTGTTACAGATGATAAAAATATTTTCATTAAATTGATTGAAGATCTTTTCCCATCGCATAAATATGTAGCAAAAATTGATATAGATCTTAAAAAATAAGTTGTTACTGCTGCTAAAAAAGATATGGGACTTATTCCAGAAGAAATTTTCATATTGAAAGTTATTTAAATGGCTGAAATTTTAGAAGTCAGACATTGTATTTTTGTTGTTGGTCCACCAGGATGCGGGAAATCAGCTGTTTGGACCACTCTTCTATAATTATAAAATAATAGAGGAGAAAGTACTGAATTTGATACTCTAAATCCAAAAGCTGTGACTTCTGATGAGCTATATGGATGCTATTCTAAGACAAAAGAATGGAAAAACGGAGTGTTATCTATGATAATGAAAAATTAAGCAAAATGTGAAGAGAAATATAAAGAATCTCATATTTATAAATGGACAATTTTAGATGGTGATATCGATCCTGAGTGGATTGAATCATTAAATACTGTAATGGATGATAATAAAGTATTAACATTGGTCAGTAATGATCGTATTTTCTTAACTCCATCAATTAGACTTATTTTTGAAATTTCAAATTTAAAGAATGCTACTCCAGCCACTGTTTCAAGAGCTGGTGTGTTGTTTATTAATGATGCTGATGTAGGATGGATTCCATATATGAATAGTTGGCTTGAAAGATCATAATATAAATTAAATAAAGGAAATTTATCAGCATGTGAGGAAAGATTAGTAATGGAAGACATTGATGATGTCGGAAAAAATGTATTCTATAGATGTTTCTAATAATATGTAGAATTAAACACAGATTTGGGTAAATTAAAGCATGTTTCACCTGTAAATGATATGATGATGGTATAAACTTTATGTACAATTTTGGATGCATTACTTATTGAACATAAAGAAGCAATTAGTGCCCTTGATGAAGAAGCAAGAAAAATAACATATGAAACAATGTTTATTTTCTCTTGTATGTGGGCATTCGGTGGATCAATAGGAGGAGGATAAGATGATGAAAAAGATTAAAAAGAATTTAATTCATTCTGGAGATCAGTTACTAAAATAAAATTCCCTGAATAAGGAATGGCTTTAGATTATTTCTGTGACCCTATAAGATCTACTTGGTAATAATGGTAAGGATAAGTTTCTCCATATCAAACTAATGATGATTTAACATTCTCTAAGATATATGTTGGAACATTACATACCACAAGACTTAGATATCTATTAGATAAACATGTTATTAGAAATAAACCCGTTCTATTTATTGGTAACTCAGGAACAGGAAAAACTGCAGTTATCAAAGATTATTTGTCAGCAACTAAAATTGATAAAATATCTCATAGAACTATTTCATTCAATTCTTTCACTACATCATTGTCTTTGTAAAAGAATATTGAATCTATGGTTGAAAAGAAAAGTGGTAAAACCTTTGGTTCTGCAACAAATAAAACTTTGATTTATTTCATTGATGATATGAATATGCCATTCGTAGATGGTTATGGAACTCAATCTCCGATTGCTCTTTTAAGTTACATCGTAGATTACGGATCTATTTTCAATAGAGAATAATTAGAAGAAAGAAAATTCTTATAAGATTTATTGTTCTTAGGGGCATTGAACCCAAAAGCTGGATCTTTTGTTATTAACTCTAGATTATAGAGACATTTCTCAACTTTCACTATGTTTACTCCTGATGCTATAACCATTAAATATATTTATGGTTAAATCTTAAATGGACATTTCACATAATTCGATTCAGCATATGATAAAATTGCAGATTAATTAATTGAAGCCACAATTTTATTATTCAATAAAATCTTAAGAGATACAAGATATTCTCCAAGTTCTGCTAAATTCTTCTATCAATTCAATTTAAGAGATTTATCAAAAGTTTCAGAAGGAATAATGCTTTCCTAACCAACTATGTTCAAAGGAGGCACTGAAAAAATTATTAGATTATGGACTCATGAGTGCAAACGTGTTTTCGAAGATAGATTTACAAACTTTGATGACATTAATCAATTTAAAATTTATCAAAAAGATGCTATCGCAAAATATCTATAAGAAGATTTAGCTGAGTTTGCTTTTGATGATTTCAATTTATTCACTTCATTTACATAAATGGCTAAAGGTTACGATAAAGCTTTGTGTCTTATTGACTCAATGCCTGAATTAAAGAAAGTTTTAGAAGAAAAATTAGCAGAATATAACGAAAGTAAATCATAAATGAATTTGGTTTTATTTAATGATGCTGTTTGTCATATCTGTAGAATTTGTCGTATTCTTGACTTCCCAGTTGGTAATGCTCTTTTAATCGGGGTTGGTGGTTCAGGAAAATAAAGTTTATCCAGATTATCTGCATTCATTATTGGATATGACATTGAATAACTTACTGTCACTTCAAATTTCAATATTAATGATCTTAGAAGTTATTTACAAGATTTATATAAAAAGATTGCCAAACCAGGAGCCACTCCAGTAGCTTTTATGATTACTGATTCTTAAATCAAGAATGAAAAATTCTTAGAGCCTATAAATGATGTTCTTAATAATGGTTGGATTTAAGATTTATTCCCAAAAGAAGATGTTGATGCATTAATTGGTGGATTAAGAAATGAAGCAAAAGGTAATGGAATTCAAGATACCACTGAGGATATGTAAGCTTATTTCATGGATAAGATTAGAAAATAATTAAAGATGGTTCTTTGTTTCTCTCCTGTAGGAGATAATTTCAGAATTAAATCAAGAAAATTCCCAGGTATTATTGCTGCAACAAGTATTGATTATTTCCATGCTTGGCCAAAAGATGCATTAATTGATGTTGCAAATAGATTTATTGCAGACTTAGATTTACCTGATAAAGAAAATATTTTAAATCAAATTTCATTGAATATGGCACATGTACATGGATCAATCGATGAAGCAAACCTTAAATTTTTGAAATAAAATAGAAGATTCAATTATACCACTCCTAAATCATTCTTAGAATTAATTTCTTTTTATAAATCAATTTTAGAAGAAAAATAAGGAAATATTATTAGATAAATTTAACGTTTCGAATAAGGATTATAAATTCTTGCTGAAACATAATCAAAAGTCGAAGGATTATAAGATGAATTAAAGATAAAAATGGTTGAAGTCGAAAAAAGAAAAGGTGAAACTAATATTTTGATTCAAAAAGTTGGAGAGGAATCTGCTGTTGCAGAAGTAGAATAATAAGGAGCTTCCGAGGAAGAGGAAAAAACTAACATTGCTGCCTAAGAAGCAGGAGATTTAAAAGCTTCAGCTGAAAAAGCACTATCATAAGCTATTCCTGCTTTGGAAAAAGCTAAAAATGCTATTGATTGTATGAAAAAAGGGCATATCACAGAAATGAAATCTTTAGGTTAACCACCTCCTATGGTTATTGTTACTGCCAAGGCTATCTTAATTCTTATGGGAGAAAAAATTAACCCAAATGATGCTGAAGATAAAATATGGAAAAAAGCCGTTTAATCAATGAACAATCCTGATAAATTCTTATCAAATATTAAAATGTTCAATGGTGATAATATTGATTAATCTATATTAGATTAAGTTTAAAAAATTTTAGACGATCCCTAATATACTGAAGAAAATATGAAAACTAAAAATTATGCTGCTTCATGTTTATGCTTATGGTCTATTTCAATTGTTACATATAATAGAATTTTCAAAGAAGTTAAACCTATTGTAGAAAAAAGAGATAAAGCTACAGAAGAATTAGAATAAAAGAAAAAAGATTTGGCTGTTGTTAAAGAAAGAGTCAGAATTTTAAATGAAAAAGTTGATGGACTTAAAAGAATGTTAAACGAAGCTGAATAACAAAAAGCATCTGTCGAAGCTGATGCCTTAGCTTGTGAGAATAAACTATCTGCCGCTATAAAATTGGTTAATGGATTATCAGGAGAAAATAAAAGATGGCTTCATACAGTAAAGATTCTTAAAGGTTAAACTTTGACTATTATTGGTGATGCTCTTTTGGCATCATCATTTGTATCCTATATTGGTGCATTCACATCTAAATTCAGATTAGATTTATGGTAAAATACTTGGTTGCCTGACATTATATAAAGAGCAATTCCAATCACAGAAGGAATTACCCCTCTTAAAATCTTAACAACCGAATCTAAAAAAGCTAGATGGTGTAATGAAGGTTTACCAGCTGATTCCATGTCAATTGAGAATGCTTCAATTATCTCAAGTTGTTCTAGATGGCCTTTGATCATAGATCCTTAATTATAAGGATCTATTTGGATCAGAGGTGGACTTGGAGAAAACCTAGTTGTAATCAATCCAAATGCTAATAGATGGTTATATAATTTAGTGTAAGCCATTTAATTAGGTAAATTCGTGTTAATCGAGGGTATCTAATAAGAATTAGATGCTACATTAGACCCATTATTATCAAGAGCCATAAAGAAAAAAGGAAAGAATTATATTTTAGAAATGGGAGGTGATCCAATTGATTATGATATGAATTTCAGACTATTCTTAGTAACTAAATTATTTAATCCTCACTTTAGACCAGAAATCGCCGCTTAATGTACATTGATAAATTTCATTGTCACAGAAGGTGGTCTTGAAGAATAACTTTTGGCAAGTGTCGTTAATAACGAAAAAGCCGAATTAGAATTCAGAAAGTAAGAATTAGTCAAATAATTGAATGATTTCTAAGTTACTATGGATAAACTTGAAGAAGAATTGTTATAAACTCTAGCCGATGCTGATCCAAGCACTATTTTAGAGAACACAGCTTTGATAAATAAATTGGATATTACTAAAAAAACATCATAAGATATTGAAGAATAATCAGATATTGCTAGAAAAACTGAAATCGAAATTAATAGATAAAGAGAAATTTATAGAGTGGTTGCATCAGAAGGTGCTATGTTATATTTCTTGATTATCACATTAAACATCGTTGATTGGATGTATTAATACTCTCTTGATTCTTTCTATAATTTCTTCAGAAAAGCCATAGGAAAAGTATAAGTTTAAGATGAAACTCGTATCGAAGAGCTTATAAAAAGTATTAGATTCAATATTTGTTAATGGGTTATGAGAGGTCTATTTGAACGTCATAAATTGATTTTCTTATCACTACTTACTTTCAGACTTATGTAAAAGAAACTTATTGATATTCCATACGATGTATTATATATGGACTTCTTACTTAAAGGAAGTGTTAGACCAGGAGTTGAAAATCCACTAGATTGGTTACCATAAATTGCTTGGGATGCTATTCAAGCTTTAATTCATCTCGAAGAATTCAAATTATTCGCTTAAAATATGGAGAAAGATGCTCCAAATAGATTCAAAGAATGGTATAATGAATTAACCCCTGAAGATGTTAAATTACCTTTAGATTGGAAAAAACTTGATAATTTACCATTCTAGAAATTATTAGTAATTAGATGTTTAAGACCTGATCGTTTAACTGTTGCCTTAGGTAACTTCATTAGATAAGTTCTTCCTTTCGGAGACTAATATATGGATATGGACAGTAAAAACTCATTCACTGAAGTTTTAGAAAAAGCCATTGATGACTCTGATCCATATACTCCAGTCTTCTTTATTTTATCACCTGGTGCTGATCCTGTTAAAGAAGTAGAAAAAATCTGTAAAAAAAATAAGATTGAGCCTGGTAAAGGATTTTTCTCTATGGCATTGGGACAAGGTTAAGATGAAATGGCAAGAAGAAGAATAGAAGAAGGCAACAAAGAAGGACACTGGGTTATGTTGGAAAATATTCATCTTATGCCTAATTGGCTTTTAGAATTAGAAAAGATTTTGGATTCATATTAAGCCGAATCTGGAGCTGGTAATTAAAATTTCAAATTATTCTTATCTGCGGATCCATCATTAGGAATTCCAATAGGAATTTTAGACAGATCGATTAAATTAACAAATGAGCCACCGAATGGTTTGAAGGCAAATATGAAGAGAGCATGGACATATTTCCCAAGAGAAGAAATAGATGATAAAGATCCAAAAGTTAAATCAATTCTATTTGCTCTTTGTTTCTTCCATTCTACAATGATAGAAAGAAGAAGATTTGGACCAAAAGGTTGGAATATGTCATATCCATTCTCTATCGGAGATCTTAGAGATTCATATTTAGTTTTAAATAAATACATAGAGAGTAATTAAGGTGCAAAAGTGCCATTTGAAGATTTAATTTATATTTTCGGAGATATTATGTATGGAGGTCATATCGTTGATGATTGGGATAGAAGACTATGTAATGCTTATTTACTTTAAAATATGAATGAAAATTTATTCGATGAATTAGAACTTTTCCCTTTCATTGATGGAAAGAATTTATCATTTAAAGTACCCATTGCCTGTCCATTTGATAGATATTTAGAACACATTGAAACTAGTTTAGGTGCTGAGACTCCATTAGCCTATGGATTACATCCAAATACTGAAATCGGTTTCAGAACTATGTAATGTAACTCTCTATGCTTCAGTTTATTAGAATTGACTCCAAAAGATGCTGGAGATGAAGTTGCAGGAGATGTTAAGACTCCTATAGAATTAGCTGCTGATTAGATTAAATATATTTTAGAAGATATTAATCTAAAATCATTGTTCTTCAATTTAGATGATGTTAAGACAAGAATTGATATTGATAATAAAACTCCATATCAAAATGTTTTTATGTAAGAAATGGAATATATGAATGCTTTAATATTTGAAATGGTTCTATCATTAGAGGAAATTTCTTAAGGTATTTAAGGTCTTTTAACCATATCTGAGTCAATGGAAAAAATCATCAATGATCTATCATTGGGAAGAGTACCAGGTGTATGGTAATTACTTGCTTATCCATCAAAAAGAGGTCTAGCATCATGGTTGATCAATTTAGTTAAAAGAATAGACTAACTTAATTTATTTAAAGAGGATCCTTTAACAATTCCTAAAGTCGTCATGATTTCAAGATTCTTCAACCCTTAATCATTCTTAACAGCTATTAAATAAGTTATTGGTAGAGCCAAAGAGCAAGAATTAAATAAATTATATATTCAAACTGAAGTTACTAAAAAAAATATTGATGAAATCGAAACAGTAGGAAAAGAAGGAGCTTATGTAATTGGTTTCATTTTGGAAGGTGGTAGATGGGATACAGCTTTATGTTAAGTAGAAGAAGCTAGACCTAAAGAAATGTTCTCTGTTATGCCCGTTGTTTATTGCAGAGCCTTACCTATTACTCCTGAAGGTAAAGAAGATAAAACTTTGTATTAATGCCCATGCTATAAAACTGAAGATAGAGGACACACCTATGTATTTACAGCTTAATTGAAAACTAGATAGAATCCTAGAAAATGGATATTAAGTGGAACTGTTTTACTATTAGATGTTGAAGGTGTTGGCGAAAATATTGGGGCACCAAAATAAGATAAAAAATGATTAAATAATTATATTATAAAGATTATATATTTTTATATTAATAATATTTTATTATAAAATAATTTTTATAATAAATACTTTATTTTCAATATTATATATTAT
>Ga0228672_1000782_pt1 | contig 14078 bp, 11 predicted proteins | sample 90DmetaG_FD_182788 | JGI IMG/M metagenome (GOLD analysis project Ga0228672, IMG submission 182788) | Seawater microbial communities from Monterey Bay, California, United States - 90D | ecosystem: Environmental > Aquatic > Marine > Coastal | place: USA: California | collected 2016-11-08 | reverse complement strand
TTTAATGTTGGCGCCAATTGTGGCCTCTTGTGGAGGCTATGTACCCATGATTTCAGGGCGTGGACTGGGTCACACAGGAGGGACTCTCGATAAACTTGAGAGCATTCCTGGATATGATGGGACGCCCGACAACTCAACTTTTCAGTCTCTCGTTAAGCAAGTGGGATGTGCAATTATTGGACAAACGGCAAACCTAGCTCCTGCAGACCAGCGCTTCTATGCAACTCGAGATGTTACTGCTACCGTAGAGTCAATTGATTTAATTACTGCTTCGATTTTATCTAAGAAGCTAGCTTCAGGCCTCGATGCTCTTGTCATGGATATTAAAACAGGTAATGGCGCCTTCGCTGCTAATTACAAAATGGCTCAAGAATTGGCACAAAGTATTGCCAATGTTTCGAGTAATTCTGGAGTTCCAACAAGCTGTTTAATAACCGACATGGACCAGGTTCTAGGGCACAGTGTTGGCAATGCAATCGAAGTGATTGAGTGTATTGACTTCTTAAAAGATCCTCACAATGCTGATCAAAGACTTTTAGAGCTGACTCTTGAATTATCCGCCTATATGCTTCAGCTGAGCGGATTGGAGTCAGATTTAGATTGCGCTAGAAATAAATCCAAAATTGCATTAGAGTCTGGAAAAGCCGCATCAATATTTGGAAAAATGATTGCTGAGCTTGGAGGCCCAGTTGATTTGATTGAAATTCCAGAAAAATACTTAAAACCAATGCCTGTGGTTGCATCTATTCAGTCAAATGCATCTGGATACGTCACTGAAGTCGACGCCAGAGCAATCGGACTTAGCATGATTCATTTAAAGGCCGGCAGAACAAAATCTAGTGACCCTATTGATCATGGTGTTGGTCTCAGTGAAATAGTCAGCAAAGGGCAATGGTTAGATAAAGGAGAGCCCCTTGCGATGGCGCATTGTCGTGATCAAAAACAACTCGATTTTCTACAATCTCAGATTCCTAAACTCATTCATTTCAATCAAAAAAAGCCAAGTGTTACAAATTTAATCAAAGAAGTACTCACCTCAAATGAAGGTCTAAACTGATGAAAAGAGCAATCATTTTAGTTCTAGATTCTCTTGGCCTTGGTTCAAGTGATGATGCCCACCTCTATGGGGATCAAGGATCAGATACGTTTGGACATATTATTGAAGCGTGTGATTCAGGTAAAGCCAATAATTCAGATCGAAGTGGGCCTCTCAAAATTCCAAACCTATTAAGGTGGGGGCTTGGTGAGGCTGCCATTGAAAGCCGAGGAAGCTCTCTTCCAATTGAGAGAGTTAAGCCAGAAGGAGCGTTCGGCTTCGCCAAAGAAATCAGTGCTGGAAAAGACACTCCCAGTGGGCACTGGGAAATCTGTGGTCTACCAGTCCCATTTGAATGGGGGACCTTTCCAAAAATTAATAACTGCTTTCCAAGGAGTCTGATTGATGAGCTATTGAAACAAGGAAATATTCCTGGAACGCTTGCAAATAAACACGCCTCAGGAACTCAAGTCATTGAAGAGTTTGGAGATGAGCATATCCAATCTGGATTCCCAATTTGTTATACCTCAGCAGACTCTGTCTTTCAAATTGCAGCTCATGAAGAGCACTTCGGCCTCGAGAGACTTTACGAGCTCTGTAAAGTTGCCAAAACTCTAGTCGATCCATTAAATATAACAAGAGTTATCGCAAGACCTTTTGTCGGTAACTCTAAAGATGGCTTTAAAAGAACCTCAAACCGCAAGGATTTAACAACGCCTCCAAATGACTTTACTCTGCTAGATCAAATTCAGGAGGCCAATGGAAAAGTTATTTCAGTGGGCAAAATCGGTGATATTTTTTCGAATCAAGGCGTTTCTTATACCGTTAAAGCTTCTAACAATATGGGTTTAGTTGACCAACTGATTAATGAAATGGATAAAGTTAAGGATGGCTTAATTTTTGTAAACCTTGTTGACTTTGATACACATTATGGTCATCGAAGGGATGTCCCTGGCTACGCATTAGCGCTTGAAGAATTTGATAAGCGTATTCCAGAAATCGAATCCAAGCTTATTGATGATGATCTTGTCCTCATTACAGCTGATCATGGTTGCGATCCAACTTGGCCTGGGAGTGATCATACTCGTGAGCACGTTCCTGTAGTCTTTTATGGAAAGTCCATTAAAGCCCAAAATCTAGGCAAAAGAGAGACTTTTGCTGATATGGGACAAACTATTGCTCAGCACCTCAAGATAAAGCCCCTTGCCAATGGCAAGGCGTGCGAGCTAAATTAAATGCAAGACCAAGTCTATAGAGTTCCAAAAGTAGAGCTTCACAGTCACCTTGAAGGCACCATCAAGCCTTCGCTTGCCCAGGCGATTGCAAAGCGTAACGCTGTCTCCTTAGATAAAAATCTTTTTCTTGCTAATGGTAGTTACGCATGGAGTGATTTCCCTAGTTTTTTGACGGCCTATGATAACGTTAGCTCTTGCTTAAGATCGGGCAAAGATTATGCGGACATTACCTATGAATACTTGAAAGACTGTGCAAAAGACAACGTAGTTTATGCAGAAACCTTTATCTCTCCAGACCATGCTGCAGAATGCGGTATCAGTTACGATGATATGATTTCAGGCATTACCAACGGAATAAATGATGCCGAACGTGATTTTGGAATCATTGGTCGCATTATCGTTACCTGCGTCAGGCACTTAGGACCTAAACAAGGCTTCAATGTTGTTCAAACCATGGTTCAAAACCCTCACCCCTATGTTGTCGGCTTTGGAATGGGAGGCGATGAAAACGCATATACATTAGAGGAGTTTGCGGAAGTCTATAAGATTGCTGAAAAGGCAGGTTACTCCTGTACAGTTCACGCTGGAGAGATCTGTGGACCTGAAAGCGTTTGGGATGCAATCAATTACCTTCCTGTAAGTAGGATTGGTCATGGTGTGAATTGCATTAAAGACGAAAAACTAATGAATAAGCTTGTTGAACAAAATATCCATCTAGAGATTTGTCCAGGAAGCAATTTATCGCTATCCATTTTTTCTGATTGGGACACCCACCCTCTTCCATCAATAATGGAAAAGGGTATAAGTATTAGCCTTAATTCTGACGACCCTCCATTTTTTAATACCACTGTTGGCCAAGAATATTATGACAGTGCTAAACACTTTAACTTAGATATTGAAAAGCTAAAGCAGATTTCGCTCATGGCTATGGAGGCCTCGTTTGCTGACTCTGAAATTAAATCTAGGTTGTTAGAAGAAATTCAGAAATTTAAAAGCTAAAAACCCTTTAAAATTTAAGTATTAAATTTCGGAACCCTTCTATGTCAATTGCAAAAAAATATATCACCGCTGATGAACTTCTTCATGACTCGTATAAATTAGGAGTTCAAATTCACAATAGTGGCTTCAAACCTGATTTTATTGTTGGCGTTTGGAGGGGAGGAACACCAGTTGGAATAGCCATTCAGGAAATACTTGCATACCTTGGAAATGACTCTGATCATATCGCTATTCGCACCTCATCATATTACGGCATTAATCAGCAATCCAAAGAGGTTAGAGTTCATGGCATAGACTATCTTATCAGCCACATGAATGCTGAAGATAAATTACTGATAGTTGATGATGTTTTTGATTCTGGAAGAAGTATTAAAGCAATTCTTGACACACTAAAAGAAAAGTCTAGAAAGAATATTCCTCATGATATTAGAATGGCAATGCCCTGGTACAAGCCTGAAAGAAATATCATTGAAGTTGAACCAGATTATTTTGTTCATGAGACTGATGATTGGTTAGTGTTTCCTCACGAAATGGATGGACTCACTGAAGAGGAGATTTTTGAAAACAAAAAAGGTATGAAGGAGATTCTTTCAAAGGTTAAAAAATAAATTAATGTTATTAACTTTTAATTAAATCCCACAAACCATAGAAAATTGCTAGCCATATCAACCCCTTGATTAGAAAAAATAAAAAAGGTACTACAATTAAAAGCCATTTATTTTTAATGCGCTTTTTTAGGTAATTAATCATGGAAGTGGCAAGCAACACTATGGTCTTTCGATAAACCCTTAAACTCAGGCTTTTCATTAGCACAGACCTCCTGAGTTTTATGACACCTGGTTCTAAATACGCAGCCTGAAGGTGGATTAATTGGTGATGGTAATTCACCCTCAATCAATATTAAATCTTTATTTTTTTCAACACTAGGGTCTGGAATCGGAACGGCAGAAATGAGCGCTTGAGTGTAAGGGTGGCTTGGTGCTTTATAAATGTCTTCACTATTCGCTAGCTCAACCATATTGCCCAGATAAAGAACCATGATTTTAGTGCTAATGTGTTTCACAACGCTTAGATCATGAGCGATGAATATTAAAGCCAAGTCCATCTCTTCCTGCAAATCCATCAACAGGTTAACGACTTGAGCCTGGATGGATACATCTAGTGCTGAGACAGGCTCATCACATATAATAAGTTTAGGTTTCAAAATTAGAGCGCGAGCAATACCAATTCTCTGACACTGGCCTCCAGAGAACTCATGCGGATAGCGATTCATTAAATTATCTAGGAGTCCAACTTTATTCATTACATCACTCACTCTGGCTTGGACATCCGACTCTGGTGTTTTTGGGTAATGCGTCCTCAGAGGCTCTGCTATGATTTCTCCAATGTTCATTCTTGGATTGAGGCTTGCTAAAGGGTCCTGAAAAATCATTTGAATTTGTTTGCGATATGGCCTTATTTCAGCGCTACTCATCCCAAGCAAGTCATTGCCAAGCCAGACAACCTCTCCAGATTCTGCGGGCACCATTTTGACAATCGCTCTTGCAAGAGTCGACTTTCCACACCCAGACTCTCCAACCACTCCAAGCGTTTCTCCAGCCTTTAAGGAGAAAGATACATCGTTCACTGCTTTAAGCTTCTTTGCCTTTGTCCATGGCATATCCCCCTCTGACCTAACATCAAAGTTAACCTTTAAGTTTTTGACTTCAAGAATTTCCTGATTACTCATGATATCTTTTCTTTAGCAACGTGACATGCCCTGAAGTGATTATCACTCACTTTTGCTAGAACTGGTGAGTCACTATTACATTTGTCTAGTGTGTAATTACATCTAGGAGCGAAAGGACAGCCCTCTGGAGCCTTCATCATATTTGGAGGGTTGCCCGGAATTGTAGTCAACCTCTCCTCAGAATCATTAAGCCTTGGAACCGCGCTCATTAACCCCTGAGTATATGGGTGGGTTGGTGAGGAATATATGTCCTCTGTCTTACCAATTTCCATGATTTCACCGCCATACATCACTAGCATGTCATCACTGCTTCCTGCAACCACTCCAAGGTCATGAGTAATAAGAATTATTGACATCCCAAAGTCTTTCTGTAGGTCTGCCAAAAGCTTCATAATTTGCGCCTGAACTGTAACATCAAGGGCAGTTGTTGGCTCATCAGCAATGAGTAATTTAGGTCGACAAAGTAGTGACATAGCAATCATTACTCTCTGTCGCATACCTCCTGAAAATTCATGCGGATACATTCTGATACGGTTGCCTGCATCCGGAATTCGAACTGCATCAAGCATACTGATAGATTGTTTTAGTGCATCTGATTTTGATAGGCCTTGGTGATGAATTAAAACTTCGGTCATTTGCTCAGAGACTCTGACATAGGGATTAAGACTTGTCATAGGGTCTTGAAAAATCATGGCTATTTTTTCAGCTCTGATTTGATTTAATTTTTGATTGGAGAGATTAAGAATCTCTTCATCTTCAAACATCACACTGCCAGTAGCTTTGCCGTTATGATCAAGGAGTCCAGTCATTCCAAATACAGTTTGGCTTTTTCCACTTCCAGACTCACCAACAATGGCTAAAATTTTTCCTTCATCAATAGAAAAGTTAACGTTGTTCACTGCATTCACTACGCCGTCTGCGGTTTCAAATTCAACCTTTAGATTTTTAACATCAAGCAGACTCATTTTGAACTACCTCTCCTTAGGGTCAAGCGCATCACGAAGGCCATCACCGATAAAGTAAAAACAAAAAAGACTTACGACAAAAAAAGCAAGTGGAAAGAGAAGTTGCCACTCAGTGTCATAACTAATGGTTCCTGCACCCTCTTTAATGAGGGCACCCCAGCTTGTTGAAGGCTCCTGAACTCCAAGCCCAAGGAATGAAATAAAGCTTTCAGCCAAGATTATCCCTGGAACCAGCAAGGTTGCATAAACTGCAACGATACCTAATAAATTAGGAACAATATGCCTTGTAATAATTTTAAAATCACTGACACCAGTTACCCTAGCGGCCTCAATAAACTCTTTGTTCTTTAAGTTTAAAGTTTGACCACGAACAATCCTACTCATATCCAGCCATGACAGAAGCCCAATTCCGATAAACAACATTCCAATAGACCTTCCAAAAACCACAAGAAGAAGAATTAGAACAAACATGTAAGGTATTGACATTAGTATGTCAACGATTCGCATCATGATTTGGTCTGTTCTTCCGCCTAAATAACCAGAGGTAGCGCCATAAAGCGTCCCAACAATGACTGCAACAGTGGCCCCTAAAACTCCAACCATAAGGGATATTTGTGTCCCCTGTATCACCCTTGAGTATAGATCTCGGCCCAAGTCATCTGTCCCAAAGAAGTGACCACTTTCAATTGAAGGCATTCCAACTCTGGCTGCTGAACCCATAGCATTCCAATCAATTTGTTCATAACTCCAAACAGCAAAGTAAGGTCCAATAAAAGAGAATAAAACGATAGAAAGTAAAATAAAAAGGCTTATTGTTGCCGCTTTGTTTTGCATAAATCGCATGCGGGCATCCTTCCATAGTGAGCGACCTGCACCAGACTCAGAAAGGTTTTCTGCCATCTTTTTAATCTTACCTTTATTCGCCACTATCATTTGATTAATACCTTATTTTTGGATCAATCCATGCATACAACAAATCGGCAATCAAGCTAAATAGGATGGTCAAGCTGCCGACAACAATTGTAATCCCCATCATGACTGAGTAGTCTCGGTTAAATGCTGCGTTTACAAAGAAGTAGCCCATGCCACCTGTTGAGAAATAAATATCAATAAGAACTGAACCTGTTATTAGCCCCACAAACGCTGGTCCAAGGTAAGAGATAACTGGAAGAAGTGAAGGCTTTAGTACGTGTCTAAAGAAAATAACCTTCGTTGGTAAGCCTTTGGATCTAGCTGTCCTGATGTAGTTTGTATTTAAAACTTCAAGCATAGAAGACCTTGTGATACGCGCAATAGAGGCCATATAGCTGGTAGAAAGAGCTATAACTGGCATAACAAGGTACTGCCACGCTCCCCCATTCCAACCCCCTCCTGGAAGCCAATCAAGCCACAAAGTAAAAACAATAATCAGCAAAGGCGCCATGACGAAGTTTGGAAGCACCTGAGCACCTATAGATACGCCAACAGCAAGATAATCAATCCAAGTATTTTTTCGGATAGCTGCAATAGCGCCGAGGGGAATACCTACCCCAACCGCAACGATAAATGACCAGAATCCATACTTCAAGGTAATTGGGAAGCCATGACCTATAATCTCATTGACCGTCCTGTCGTGATATTTATAAGAAGGTCCAAAATCAAACTCAGTAATAACGCCCCATAAATAGTTAATCATTTGACGCCATATTGGCTGATCTAAGCCATATTTAGCTTCTATGTTTGCAAGCACTTGCGCTGGCAATGGTCTCTCAGAGGTGAATGGCCCTCCAGGTGCAGCATGCATCAAGTAGAAGCTCACTGCTATAAGGATTAAGAGTGTCGGAATGGCAATTCCAATTCGCTTAATTATGTAGTTGATCATATCCGAAATTGACCAGAAAGAAATTTATTGAATTATTGTACCGTACAAACAAAAAAAAGCACCACACAATGAAGTATGGTGCTTTATTTTTTTAGAACTAAATGTTACTTCGCAACTTTATATAAATTACGAGAATACCAGTTTTGTTCTACGTTGTTATATGGCCAGCCCTTGACGTTAGTCTTAAGCATGAATACACCTGCGTAGTGGTATACCGGAATCACTGGCATTTCATTTGCCAAGATTTCCTCAACGCGCGTGTAGTTAGCGGATGCATCGTCCATAGTTCTTGCATCTAACATTAATGAATCTACCTCAGCATTGCTGAATTTACCATCGTTATAACCAGATGGTGTTGTTAGTAGATCAAGGAATGTAGAAGCTTCGTTATAGTCACCACACCAAGCACCACGAGCTAGCTCAAAGTCTTGAGAGCCACGTGTCTTCAGGAATGTTTTCCACTCCTGGTTAGCTAGTGTAACTTCAGCACCAAGTACCTCTTTCCACATTTGCTGAGCAGCAATTGCAATCTTCTTATGTCCTTCTGAAGTATTGTAGATGTACTCAAAGCTCAGCGGGTTTCCTGGACCATAACCTGCGTCAGCTAAAAGCTCTTGAGCTTTAGCTTCACGGTCTGCTTGAGACATTTGACCAAAAGCTACCGGAGGAACTTCAAAACCTGCAGTTGCACCAGGCGTAAAGGTGAATGCATTAATTTGACCTGCCTGAAGAATCTTTTCAGTAATCACAGAACGATCAAGCGCGTATGCAAGTGCTTGACGAACCCTAACATCTTTAAAGATTTCAGGACCGCTATCTGACAAGTTAAATGTCATGTAATAGTTACAAAGTCTTGGGAATGAAGTCGCTTCATCAGGGTAGTCCTGCTTCAAGCGAATAAATTGACCTGAAGGAACTGTACCTTTATCGAGCTCATTGGCTAGATAACGAGTGAAGTCAACATTCTCATCATTGATTACTAGAGCAACAACCTTTTCTAAAATAGTAGCATCATCATTCCAATACATTGAGTTACGCTCGCGAACTGAACGCTCATTAGGAATGTGCTCAGTTAAAACATAAGCACCATTAGATACAATATTTCCAGGCTTAGTCCAATCATTTCCAAACGTTCTCACTCTCCATTCTGGAGTTGGGAATGTTGATGAATGAGTTGTCATTGCAGCAAAATAAGGAAGTGATGATGTTAACCTTACCTCAAGAGTATGATTATCCAAAGCAGTCACACCTAGAGTTTCTGGTGATGCATCACCTGACATAACAGCCCCTACATTCTCAAGCGCCATAATTTCAGCGAACCAAGAATAAGGTGAAGCAGTAGCAGGATCTGCAAGACGCCTCCAAGCATAAACAAAGTCGTGAGCAGTAACAGGGTTACCGTCAGACCACATTGCATTGTCACGAAGTGTAAATGTATATACATCCTTTGCATCGTTAGTTGTATATCCAGTTGCTACACCTGGAACAAGATTACCATCAGCATCTTGATTCATTAAACCTTCAAAAAGGTCGCGAACAATGTCAGAACCAGAAACATCTTCAACAATTTGAGGGTCGACTGACGTGAATTCATCGAGCAAACTGTATGTGAATGTTTGATCATCAGCAAGAGTTTCTCCTGTTACTGGATGAGTTGCAGCCGCCATAACGGATGAGGATGCAAAAATCGCCAATAAGAAACCCGCAGCCAAAGATTTTGGCAAATAGTTCATATTTCTCTCCTTAATAATAAAAAATTATAAATCCACCATATTTAAATGAGGATATACAGAAGTTTATACTTTTTTTAAGAATAGAGCTAAGTTTTTCAGCAAATTACTATTGAAAACTCCATCATAAATTCATCATTTCAACACGAACAAAATCTGGACAATTAATATAATTTAATTTCTGTCTCCTAAGGCTATTGTGAGATTAGCCATAAATGATAGTAGTTCTCTCACATCAAAGTCCTCCTTTTCTTTGATTAACTACTACCACCCTTCTCTTAAATACAAGAATCAGTGTTCAAACTTAAATAAACTTAATCTCTGTTTTTTCGAGTTCAATAATCCTTTCTTTAATCACTTCAGGAATGGATGCTTTTTTGTTTTTTTCGTAATCAAACATCACAACTTTAGCATCCCCAACAGCTACAAGCCTCTGATTATTATTACTAATCACAGCATACTTCATGGTGAAGTATTCATTAGCTATTGAGTCAACTCTTGCACCAATGACTATAGTATCTGGATATTTAAGCGGATAAATGAATTTGCACTGGGTAGATGCCAATATAGTTGAAATTCTGGACTCAGTAAACAGGTTGTCTGAATTATTTTTTTCAAAATAAGCAATGCGAGCCTTTTGAAAGTATTTGAAATATTCAACATTATTTACGTGTTGAAGAGCATCCATATCGCCCCACTCAACATCCATTTCTAATTGAAAAGCAAACTCATCTAGTAATTTATTCATGATTAAATTTTATTATAGAAATAAGATATTAATGAGTCTAAAAATAGTTCAAAATGATTTTTTAAAAAAAATATCTCTAAAAAATACACGTTTATATTTGATGAAGCATTTAATTTTAGTTGAAGAGGCCAATCAGTATGCCAAATTGAGTGAATTTAATAAGGCTATTAGTTCTTATGAAGAGGCGATTTCAATTCAGCCAGGCTACGTAGAGGCCTACTACAATCTTGGTAACTTATATCATCAGATGGGGGAACTTGACAAAGCAGTCAGAAACTTTAAAAAAGTTGTAGCGTTAGATCCTGATTACTCAAAAGTGCATCCTAACAAAACACTTCTAGTCATTTATTTCTTCTCAAAAGGTGAAATTAATAACGCCCTAGAAACGCTCCAAACATGGATTAAATCAAACCCAGATGATGCACTTTTATTCAACATGATGGGTGGCTGTTATTTGAGTCTAAGGGAATTAAAAATGTCAATTCAGAGTTATGAGAAAGCGCTTGAATTAAAACCAGATTACGCCATTCCTCAGCACATGATTAACTCACTAAAAGGACACACAAGTAAATCACCGCCTAAAGAGTATGTTAAAAATCTTTTTGATGATTACGCTGAGAGATTCAATGATTCATTAGTTCAAGGCTTGCAATACAAACTCCCCTTCGTAATTAAAGATCTTATTCAAAATATATCTTCAAAATCTAAATTCGCAAAAACGATTGATCTAGGCTGTGGAACTGGTCTGTCTGGAAGCGGATTAAGTGAGATTAGTGGGCACCTTAGCGGCATTGATATTTCTGAAAATATGATTTCGAAGGCAGATGAGCTTGATGTTTATGATAATTTGTATACTGGAGATATTGTTGAGGCACTGAATGCAGTCCAAGAAAATTTTGATTTGTTTGTTGCTCTAGATGTTTTAATCTATGTTGGAGATGTTGAGTCCATATTTAAAACCGTCCATAAATACTCTAATCCTGAATCAATCTTTGTTTTTTCAACTGAAATACAAGAAGAAAGTGGTTACTCGCTGCTATCAAGCTCAAGATATTCTCACTCTGATAGCTACATTATGAATCAAGCTTCTGGAAAATTTGTTTTGATCAAATCAAAAGATACAGTTATAAGAAAAGAGGGAAATAATTTGATTCATGGAAAAATATATTTTTTTAAGCCTGATAGTTAATGATTGTTGTCTTTAATAGACTGTCTAAATATTAATATGTACTCACTCTCATTTCAGAGAGTATTTGGGCTTTAGCTAATTCAAAATTTAAAATTATAGCTAGCATAAATATTCGTCTCAGTCATACCCTGATAGGGTAACTCTTCATACTGCGCCTTTACCCTTAATATTTGATTATCAGTAACTTTATGGTCATATCCTAGAGCAACTACAGGTCTGGTAGATTGATGATTTTTTTCTAAATCAACAGTAGTAATTCCTGTAACTCCTGTTGGTGAAAGTGCTGAAACATTGTGAGATAAGTCATACTCTAACCCAAGTGTTCCATAGATACTGAATTTATTATTAATTATGTTATGGAATTTTAATCCAGCAATTGCTGTTAAAGAATTATCAACAATCTTGTTATAGGTTAATGGTGAGCTGACGCCTGTTTCACTATATCCTTTTTGAAATTTTTGAGAGTATCGATTAGCAACATAGGGTGATAGAGTTAATGAACTTGATACCGGGATATTGTTTTTCAGCTCTAGAACTAGTTCATTTGCAGTAATAGTTGTGACACCACTAGCCTCTTCAGAGATTCCACTTTGTGGCCTAGTAATTATTGCACTAGTAGACTGATAGGAATTACCAATTTTAGCTTGTAGCCCAGTTTTATTAGTATTTTCATTCCAAACTCCGTATAGACCAATCATAGGAGTTTTTTCTGATAAAGATAGATTTGAAGATGTTTTAAAAGAAATATTTGAATGCAAAAATCCGCCCCACCTAAAGTGATCTGATTGCTTTTTTCCATAAACCAGCACAATCCCATTGATATCTGACTCAGGATTATTGACCGATATACTCCTTCCACCAATTGAAAAACACTGGCCTGATGTGCCAAAAGTGTCGCAGTCATAAGTATTCATATGCGCGAAGTTAGTGTTTGTCAGTGCATTTAGACCGTTCTCTATGGATGAAGTAACACATTGCGTTTTATTGCAGTTTATAGAGCTTGAATTGACAGAGCATTGCGTTGGTGCGGTGAAATTATTAATCACTAAGTCCCATTGACTACTTGATGAATTTTTAAGGTTATATTTGTAGTGGATTCCGTCACTCATATGATTGCCAGAACTTGTTGATATGTTTTCAGCACTAACTCCATTTAAAACAGCTTCATAAGTACCTTCTCCAACTGTTGAATCATCAGCAATACTTACATTCATCGCTCCAGAAGGATTACTAATAGTTATTTTCCCAAAACTAGAAGAGCTATTAACTTTTATATAATAATTGGTAGGAACTTTAGAAAAAAGCGTAAGATTATTTTGTGAATTAGTTAGATTCGTAATGCTTCCTGTATTGTAAATATCATAACCTGAAGTTCCTGTAATCGTTCCAGTATTGACTATGTTGGTTATGCTGCCTCCATTAGCAAATCCGTGTAAGCCTCCAGTAATTGCTCCTGAGTTTGTAACTGATGAAATGCTTCCATTATCTCCTACTCTAATGCCATATCCTTCAGAGGATCCAGTGCCTTGAATTGTTCCAGAGTTAGTCACTGATGAAGCGCTATCATTCCAAAAGACAATACCACGGTTTGAACTGCTCCCTCCTTGTGCAATAATTGTTCCAGTATTTATAATTCGATCTATAGTTGCAGTATTAATAGATATTATTCCTCGGGTGTGTACTGAACCAGTAGCTGATATTGTTCCATCATTGGTTATTGTGTTAACTGTTCCACCAGTATTGACTCTAATTGCACCAGAATTGTATGCTGAGTCAGTAACCTTAATGGCTCCGCCAGAAGAGTTGGTGATTTTAGTTAAGGCGGCATCTTGGACGTTAATAGCCTGACCATAATTACCGCTTGTTTCTGTTTGAATAGTGCCACTATTTATAACAGAATTACTTCCTGAGTTATCAATGAATAAAACACCATTTAAATTTGCACTGCCATCAGTATCAATTAATCCCGAGTTACTTACTGATGTTCCAGCCTCTAACCTAATTGTGGGATTAGTATTAGAGGTGATATTAGATGATTCAATTGTGCCCGCATTCTCTAAAGTATAGGGACCACCCGTAAGCTCTTGAATTGTCAGACCGGAAGCATTTGAAACACTAGAGCCGGAAGATATATTAACATTTTGGTTTAAAAGTTGTTCTGGATGAACTATCCAGCTCAGCGAGATAATAATTAAAAGTAATAAAAATTTAAAATTAATTCTCAAGGGTCAAGTACTGATAAATCAACTTATTAATCTGATTAATTTTAGTATATATCATTTCAATCAATTTTAAGAAAAATAAAACCCGAATGAAGACTCGATAGGATGGTTTGTTTCTATTTAGTATCTTTTGTATTGTTGCCACGATAAACCTCCACTTAAGTGCACGAAATTTGCACAAAATGCTAAGATTTATGTCGCAAAAAAAAGGCCTTCATCTCTGAAGGCCTTTAGTTGTATGGTGGGGCGTGAGCGATTCGAACGCTCGACCAGCGGATTAAAAGTCCGATGCTCTACCAACTGAGCTAACGCCCCCAATTAAAAACGTGAAATTATACTGAACAAGGGTTCAATAATCAATCGT
>Ga0228672_1000781_pt1 | contig 14096 bp, 16 predicted proteins | sample 90DmetaG_FD_182788 | JGI IMG/M metagenome (GOLD analysis project Ga0228672, IMG submission 182788) | Seawater microbial communities from Monterey Bay, California, United States - 90D | ecosystem: Environmental > Aquatic > Marine > Coastal | place: USA: California | collected 2016-11-08 | reverse complement strand
AATTAGGACTAAAAACATATTATAAATAATTATATAATACATTTTAAAACAATTAAAATCTTTATATATTTTTAATGAATAAAACTGGAAATCAATCTGGAAATCAATTTAATTAATCAAATATGAGTTAAGGAGGAACAAATCCAGCAAGTTTGAAAGGAAAGCTTATGAGTCTTGAAGTATATAAATCATATTGAAAGGAAATGATAAAATCAGTCTAAGACGAAATGAATTATCATAAAAAAGAAGTTGCAATTTTGAAATCAGAAAAAGACACATTAGAATCAGTTTTAACAATGAAAACATAGGATGTAAAAAAAACTTTAACAAATGAGCTTTTAAGAATAGAAGAAGAAATGAAAAGACATTTTGCTCATTAGAAAGCAGAAAATTCAAGGTAATTTATATTAAATGTGAGATTATAATAGCAAATAACAGCATTAAAAGGAGAAAAAACAGCTTTATAATAATAATTATTAGGATTATAGAGAAGAATAACAGAATTAGAAATGTAGGTTGGTAATGAAGAAAGACAATGATTATAATGATTATAAATTTAAATCATATTATTATATTTCTAAAAATCATTTATAAAACAAAATTAAAACTAAATTAAATAAAATATAATTTAAAGTTTATACTAAAATAAAATTATAATCATTCATCAAGCTAAGTAAATAGTGCAACCCCTCTTTTAATCCAATGAGATGGAACTTTTTTGGTAGGTAATTTCAAAAAGATAACGAAATTGCTGTTATGTCCAGTTGTGGCCAGTATACCTCTTCTGGTTCCTGTTTTATATATAGGAGTCTCATAATGTAAGAATATTTTAACATCCTTTTAAAGACAAGGTATAAGTTTTACCATAGGCAATGATGAGAACAATACCTTAGGTAAACTTTCATCTAATATAGATTCCTCCATATTCCATCTAGCAGCTTCTAAAAATAAACCATAAACATAAGCCCCTTCTTCAGGTCTTGAAGTAACTTCTCCTGGAACAACTTCAAAATCAAATGTCAATAAATCTATTGGTATTTTATGTTTTCTAGCATAATTCTGCATAACACCAGTAGTGAAACTATGAGTGAAAAAGAACCCACTTAACCAGAAACTCTCTGGTTACCCTACTTCAATCCATGTATTTAACATTTAAATTCTAGCTTTCAAGTCTTATATATAACTAGTCACAGGTTTATTACTAACATAAGATTTAGTCATCCACATAGCTGGTATTTTTCCATCTAATAACTATTTACTTGCAGTTTCTAATTATTAACTCATCATAACTAATCCTTTTAATGCTTTCGCCATTTCTTTTAAGGTTGAAACCACCAATGTTATCAATACATTAAATCTCTTTAATTCTTGTGTTAAAACTGTGTTCATTGATTCATTATAATCAGTTGGATATTGCTAAGATACTTTATCTACATCGAATTCAGATGGGAATCCATTTATAATACCATTTACTATATTTCTTAACATTTCATCTTATTTTCCACCACCGGATTCGCCTCCTCCTGATCCACTACATAGTAACATAGTATCAAATAATAGATTACTTTCTCCTATATCTTTTGTAATGTCTGCATTTGCATTGAAACCAAATACTTCGGGATTGGTTATATTTGGCATTTATTTGAAAAAATCAACGAATTACTCATGAGTATTAGCTTCTTATGGGAATTTATAACAATCTTTACTTGTGAATTTATAATCTTCATTTAAAACTAAATTATCATTGTAATAATCAGATAGTAATGTCATTATCAATCTTCTATCTTTATCATCTGTTACTCTTCCTCCGTAATTACATTCTCCTGTTAAATAACTTATTGCAGCATAATCGATTTTTGATGTATCTTCGTCTAAAAACATTTTCAATTGTCTAACGCAAATTCTTAAATCTGATTCATTAAACTCATATGGAATATTCCAACCTACTGGTCCAAATTTACGACGTTCTTAAATTACTGCATGGAAGAAACATAATCCATACAATAATCTCTTAAAACCTGCAGGTTATGCACAACCTTCAAAAAATTCTTAATTTATGATAGGATCTTTCAAATATGAACCAACAATATTCGATCTTAATCCTTTAGGTGGTTCATTAGTCATTTTAACACCATTTTATAAAATAGCTGTTGGGAATGCATCACTTGGATATGATGTAAGCCATAATCTGAACTCTGGATGAATTTTTTCATTTTCTTTAAGATCTTCGCAAATTTTTTCTAAAGTAGGCATCCATGATACAGAAAGATGACAATTTTATAAAACTACCCAAATGCCGTCTTTTATTCCTTAATTTATAAGATTTTGAGCATTTGGACCTTACCCTTATCCTAAAGAAATTTATTATATTTCTTTATTCAAGGATATAGACAATATTTATAAACTGGCGAACGGATCACTACCTGGTGAAAGTACGAAAATTAATGGAATAGTTGAATTTGAATCTTTATAAATCAATGATAAATCGAAAGGGGGTGGATCTATAAATCTATTTCCTAATTGGTGCTCTACAAATATCATTACAGCTGGGATCATCTTATCAATTCTTAAGCATCTTAATAATAATAGTTTTTAGAATGCTGTTATATTTTCGAAAGGCATTTCTTCTAATTATGGAGTTGATGATTAAAATAGTTTTTCCCAATCATCGATCTTTTCCTCAAATTTTTCTAAAAAGTTTTCAAATCCTGGAGTTTTTGATAATCTAACCAATTATTACCAATCTTTTGTAACAAGCCAATTTTCTGCTTTTAAAGGAACTGGTGGATATTCATTACTCATGCTAATACCACCCGTTAATAAAAATCTTAATTAATCATCATCTAATTCTCCTTTGAATTATTAGATTCTCTATGCTAATAAGAATGAGAACAATAATTTATCTCTTTCGAATAGAGATCGACAAATATTGCAATATAAGAAATATAAGAAATAGTCTCTCAAAAACCTATTAAAATATTAGAATATTAAATAAAATATTAGAATATTAAATAAAATATTAGAATATTAAATAAAATATTAGAATATTAAATGAAATATTAGAATACTAAATAAAAAATTAAAACACTAAATAATAAACAAAATAATAAAATTACTCTAATCTTTCCTCTACATCATCAGATTTTGTACTATTTTTAATACTTTATGTGAATAATTCCATATAATATGTTAAAGAATATTAATACATAGGATCTATATTTGCTAAATCACTAATTCCAAAGAATAAATGAGCAGCTTCTTTACTCATAGGTTAATATTATGATCTTGCATAATCAATCTTTTTTTCTGTTTTATCAGCAATTTATTATTTTTCACCAATTTCATTTGATTTTGACTTACTTGCAGAAAGTACCTCAATACCTTTCTCATCTTATAAAATATTTTTAGCATTTGCTAAAACATCTAATATTTGATTTTCAATATCAGTTAGTGATTTCTTATTATCAGCAGATTCAATAATAAGTCTTTCTTTTTCCTTTTCTAAATTAGGTTTTTCTTATTTAACAATAATTCCCAAAAGTTAATCATTTAATCCTTCATAAGTAATCATAAAATTAATTAAAGTGACTTTAGTCTATAATTCAGGTAAATAATGTGGATTTCTATATTTTGTAGTTATATAAAAGAAGAATTTAGGTGAATATTCAATGTCTTGATCTCCTAATTTAATGAAAGTTGATTGTCCCTTTGTATATGTTTATTTTAATAAAATAGGATTTAATGATGGATCTAATGTTTCACCAATATTTTCCAATAATACAGGTTTACCAAATTATATAGAATTTTCTAATGTTCTAAGATAATTTGCATCATTTAATTTGACGACTTCTAATTTATTTTTATGTTCCTATTTTTTAATCCATTTATTTGCTTACATTTATGGATCTACCATTAATGGCCATCTACGTGATCTATTTATAATAATACCATTTTCAATACTAAAATTATCACTAGGTAATCCATCAATATTCCATGCTCTAATTTTTACTTAATCTCCCAAAACTTATACTAGACTGAATGTCTCACTTGATGGAATTTCAAATTCTTAACATTTTTTAACCCATTATATAGCAATCATTTCTCTAAATTTAGCCGTAAATGCACCTAAATATCCTATCATACCAGCTGATATCAATATATCTCCTGTTAGTTTCTTATAAAATATCTATAATTCTTTTGCTAAAGTACCCCAACGACCTTTTTCTCCTCCAAGATTTTCTATCAAAATTTCAGCTCTTTATAGTTGTTATGTACATTCATTAAATTTCTTTTCTAACATATCTTTATTTGCAATTGATTGATTTAAATCAGCATTTAATGCATCAACTTTATCCACAGCCTTTTTCAATTCAGCTTATTTTATTGCTAATGTTTTTTATAAACCAGCTGCCTTTTCTTCTGATTCTGCAAGTTGTTTTTTTTTAGGAATAACTTTTTTATTAACGAAATAAAATGAATAAATAGCTTAACTCCATTTAAATAGACAAACACAAGCAGTAGATGCCTTCTATGCAGCATCTAAAGTCAAACATTGTATTCCTTCTTCAGTTTTCATATATTCTCCAAGTTCTTTTATTGTTTTTTCTGAAATATTTTCTTTATCATATTTTTATAGCCTTTATGATAAGAAAGTTGGATCATTCAATATAACTTTACAAGTTTCCCACCAATCTATCTCCATTTTCAATGTTTAATCATTTTTCTTTTTGATAACATCACTCGGTTTTAAAACCAAAATAGCACATCCTCTACAAATAACTCTTATAGCCACTGGAGGGGCTTAAAATTTCTTAATTTAATCTATATCCTTTGGATCTAATACACCCAAAGCCTATTCTGCTGCTAGTAAGGCAGGCATAGCTTCATCTAGATCTTTTTGACAGTCATCTTTAATCAATGTAGCCTCATTAACAGCCACCATGACAATTTCTTCCTCACCAGATATTTATACTTTTAATACATCAGCTATTTCTTTTTCTTTACTAACTATTATAATTTTTTTTTCAGTTTCTTCTTTTGCGACAACTAATTTAGGTTACATATCAGTTAAATTAACTTTCATTGAATCAACATTCTCTTCAGTAGAAATGATCTTTTCATAACCATTTTAATATTTATCAATTTAGTTTTAAACATCTCTTCTTCTTTCTCCTAAAAGTTCCTTAAAACTATTTATCATTTCTAAATATGATGTAGGGGTAACATAATACTTTCTACCTAATTAATTAAAGAAATCTTATGACCATGAGTTTGTAGTCCCATGGAAATATTACAATAATTCAGCACATTTAAATTTAATTTATTCCTCCATTTAGATATTTGCCAAGAATTTTTTACTAACTGTTGCCAAAGCATCTTCAGGCCATTCAAAGAACCAATCAATTGTACAACAATTAACTAAAGATGGGAACATTCTCACTCTTGTTCTGAATGCATCTCCTATTGGAGAGAAACATAGTGCAATATGTAAATATTTCTTTACTTATTCTATAAAGAATTAATATAATTAGGCAGGTGTGCTTTCAGCGGCTTTTCCAGATTATCTTGCCAATGCGGATACCATTTCTTAAATTTCAGCCTTCTCTTCAGATGTGAACATATTTGGTATTTCACTTGTATTTAATAAATTATTAATGTCTTCAACGAATCCTTCGTTTTTAATTTAAGTATCTGAAAATAAGAATACAGTTGGAATTTATTTTCCTCCTGCCATTTTAAGTACTTTTTTAAGATCATCAAACCATTCAACTTTTCCATAAGTTTTCGTAATTTCAATAGAAAATATAGTTTAATCTTATATTTAAGCAGCCAATCTCGTCAAACTTTATCTTCCACTACCTCCCATTCCAACTAATAGACCATTACCTCCAGGTAATTTCAGCAGTCTTGATATAATAAGTAAATGTTCTACTGCAAAATTAAACAATGCTAAATCCATAGGTTTATCAGCATTCATAGTATTATAAGATACTAAACTGGCCTCTAGACTATTTTATAATTTCATGAAATCAGTACTTTCTTCATAATGTTTCTCTATGGCACCAGGTGGATTCATAACATCTGTCCACATTAATGCTCTTATTTCAAATGTATCTATCGTTCCATCTTTTTTCCCTTCTTCATTAAATGTATCTAAATAAGCGAAAACTGTGTCGAAATTTAATCCAAATCTTGTTTTAACTGTTTCTTTTACTGCGTTTAATAAAGTTAATCTATCATCATCATTTACTAAACGATCAGAAAATACTCTCATTACTTCATGAACCCAAATTTTTACTACTTAATCTTAACTCGCTAATGTTGTATTATCAGTTAAACAAACTCCTATGATAACTTTGGCAAAGTCTCTTAAATTGAATAAATAATGAGATTTCATTGGTGTGGGCAACAATTCTTTAAATGCCATTTTATAAACATCTAATGTTCCAGTAACTATTTTATTTTCTTACTTTGAAACATCTGTTGAGAATTTTCCTTTATTAAAGAACCATTATAAAATTGAACTAAATATCTTTATCATAACATCATCATCAAAATTAGCAATTGTTATCAAATTAGTATGTCTCAAAAATCTAGGTGTAATAAATGTTCTACCACCTCCAGGTGGGCCCATTGCACCGACAAAATGTAAATCTTATAATTATCTCCAAGTTTTATCTTTTTCTTTATTATCATACCAACCGCCGTCATCTAAGAATTATCTTAATATTTCTATAGGAGGTTGAGCACCCCATGCTTCTTTTTAAGGCATATTCAAATCATCAACGAATAAAACAGCTTTACCTTAAGTTGTACCAACTTTTGGTCCAAATACTCCTTTTCTTCTTCTTTCTAATTTTCCATCAATAATTTCTTATGTTTATTATGATGATGTTTATGCAGAAAACCCTACTTCAATTGTCATAAATTCTTTTGGTAATTAAGTCATAAGTACATTTTTGATATATGCAGATTTACCTGTACCAGTTTAACCACAGAACAAAGTAGGAATAACATTCATTATATTTTATTACAATAAGAATGAGTATCTCATAGTATCCATAGTTTTAACTATAATTTCTGATGGCATTAATTTATCTGAAATTTATTCAGTTTTATCAATCAAATCATTCCAATTTATCCATTAACCATCAACACCACCTGGTTTAGTCACATACTTATAATCGAAAATCTACCCTCTATCAGGTACATATATTTTTTTAGTCTTAATATCAGGGAATTTAATATCTAAAGCAAATAGTTTTTTCAAAAATAAATCAAAAGGTTTTCTACATTCTGTTACAACTGATGCACCTAATGACCAAATAACACTCATTAAGAAATATGAATCAATTACAGTATGTCTTATTTTAATATCTTATGCAAGGAAAGTTGCATTATAAAATTCATTTATGAATGTATTAAGCATTCTTATTAATGAAACTACTAGGTTTTAATCTTAAGTTGGTGAAATTTCATATAAGTTTGATCTTAAATTCTATAAAATTGGATCTATTGTCCAATTAAATAACATTTCAATCTCTTCAATATCATCGGGCTTTATCTTTTCTTAAAGTGTATTCATCCATGATTTGAATAATGGAATCCATCCTATTTCTATTGGTTCCATATAGACCATACCACATCTTGATACTGTTGCTGGGGATGCAACTAATAGATCGGCTGGTTCAAATATCATATTCATTTATTTACTCATAGCAATGATTTCTCCACTATTTAAACATAATTTTTTATTATCATCTAAGACAGTATTCATATTTTCAATCCAAATAGCATCTACTGGCCCATCAAAAACTAACCATTTACGTTCAGGATTCTCTTATCTAGCTTAAAATCTAAATTTAACAGCTAATAGTCCATCTGTCCATTCATTTGTAGATTCATCAGAGAATCCATACAAAAGTTTCATTGAAATAGATTTGGGATTTAATCTTATTATTTATACTGTATTTTCATTCATGAGACCTTTATCATGTAATTCTGACAAAGCTCCCGCTAATACATTAGTTACTGATGTTTTTGCAGAAAATGGTTAACCTACTACCATAAGACCGTGTCTAACTAAGATCATTTCATATAATTGAATGATTTTTTCAATGAAATAATCAGTTTCTGTGAGATTTATTTTCAAAATTTAATTTCTAACGCATTCAAGTAAACTTTTATAGTCTGGAGTAGGAATTTCGATTCCAGGAAATAAATCACTTGTAATTCCTTTAAATAATGGGGTATCGAAAGCCAAAAATTTAGCTAAATTAACATCATTAATTGATCTTAACATAAGAATTGATTCATTTTCATCAGGATATTTACGTTTCAAATTACCAGCAGCGACTAAGACAGACTTTACAGCTCTCATACCATAATCATAATGAGATTATGATGACAGTAATTCTGAACAAAGTTTATATGTTGTTACGATTTTTCTAGCTAAGTTTCTAGCATCACTGAAACCGTAAGAATATAATGATATTTCTGAAATCATACCATAATCAGGTACCATCATAGCAACTAATTAATATATTAACGTTTTGATAAATTTTTAATTTATTTTTTAGTAAATTATAATTTAAATTTTAAATTTAATTTTAAATTATTTGAAATTATTAAAAATTAAATAAATTACGTGTTCTGAATAAAACTTTTAAATTATCAGGCAACTCAGATCTACCAGCATAACCAGGATTCATAGTAATAAACACCTATATTTAAATAATAAAACATTGCAAGTTGGAATAAGTTTTAATCTACATCCATCGAACATAAAAGTGGGATCTCCTTTAGCTCTAGCCAATTGAATACATTAAACTTACTAAGCAACAACAGATAACACTTCTAAATCAATACGATTGAATTCATCAAAACATGCCCAAGATCCTGTTTATGCCAATCCTTTAAAGAATTTACTCATAGCTTTATAATCCAAACCATCAGAACAATTGAAAACCACGCATTATCTAGCCAACGCCTTGGCTAAATCTTTTACTGTCTCAGTCTTTCCTGTTCCTGCAGGTCCTTCTGGTGCTCCACCGTAATTCAAATATAAGGCACCACATAATGTTCTATAACAACGATCTGTTAATGGTGTAATAACTAATCTTGAAGAGTTACCTAAATATTCATAATTAAAGGCTAATTCAGCATTTATTATTCTAATGTAAGAATTATTATTTATCCAATAATATCTTAATTATGATTACCAATCAAAATCTGTAATTTTTTTGATTTGAGCTTAACCTAGAGTATACATTACATCTCTATATAAATTAATTTAGAATTTAAATTAAAAAACACATAAATTTATGTGCTTTTTTTTATTATAATTAATTCAAAATACCTATTGTGTACATCCAACACAATCATAGCCTCTAAAGTGCATCTATCTAAGCTACTAATTTATGTTCTAACTAAAGCTACAACTTATTATAAAGCATCATTGCAAATTCCTCCGAATTTTGTGGCCCCAACATATCCTTCTTCAATCATGAATCTTTCAGCCTTTAAATAAAAAAAATATATACTTCTGAAGTCCAAAAAGTCATATCCATACATAAAACAGCCATACCACATCTGCCAATAACCCATTTTTCTCTAGCCATATTTGCATACTCATCATAAGCTTTTTAGACGTGTTATTGAACCGCTTATTACATAGATTTTTCTACTTAAATAAGCCATTCGTCAACTTATCCTCTTGCTGAAGCAGTATCAATTAATGGATTAAAATCAACATATTCTTGTTCTGCACTATACATTCCGTGAATTTTCTTTAATTCATCAAATTTTAGTTTTTTAATTCCTTCAAAACATTTCATTAAATGAGGTTAAACTTTTTCAGGGTCCTTCGTCTCAGAGATAATTTCTATAAGTTCATCTCCTGATAAAAAATAAAATCTTGGGAATGACATTCTTTTTTCCTCCATATATGCATTAAGTCCTTTTTGAACAATGTCAAGATTTGCAGCACATTCTTTTAGTAAATCTAATAATTTTCTATTTTTAGTGAATTCTAAAACTTAAGGTGTCTAATTAATTCTGCTCATTAATGATCTCCAATTGGCATCGACATCTCTAAATTTACCAGCTTCCATTGGTAAATGTTTTACAATATCAGGGCTTGAAAATATTGGCTCTAGATATATCCAAACCTATTATACATTTTTCCATGAATTGGTAAGATTAAATGTATAAATTAACCAATCTTCCCAATCTGTTATTCTTTTTTCAAATATTTTAGCATATGGACTTCCTTTCATTGTTTATGTTTTCACCATCTAATCATCTAATAATTATTGAATTTCTTCAATCGATGTTCCACTAACTGTAAAAGAACCAGTCTCTCTCCAAGGTTTTACTGATGCTATAATTTATTCCCATTCAGCTAATTATTTATTCATTATTTATTCAATGGCAAATTCTCTACTAGCAGTGTCATTAATTAAATCAATTTATTCAATATGTTTATCCAAGTCATAACTAATAGCATTTTTTAAAGTCATTTAATTATCTTTTTTTTCAGGGTTAATCTACATTCCAACAACCAAAGATATTTCCTCCCAATGTCTTTCTTTAAGTCCAGGATTACATAATATTTTAATTAATGGAACATTTTTTTAAAATTCAACTATTTTAGTTGAAACTTCATTAACTAATTTGAATTAAGTAGGATTTGATTTAGGGAATAAGTTGATTAGTTTTTGACTGGATTAGAACATTTATTTGATCTCACGTTCAATCTCTTCTGGGTCTAATTTGAAAACAACTTTATCTTTCATCCAAAGTGAATCATTATTTTTGAAATTACGAATTAATTACCAGAGTTATTAGTAAGGTTTAACATTTTTTTAAGCGTCTAATAATTTTGGAAATTCAGTTGGTTACCAACCAATCAATTCCTCTTTTTCATTTATATCACTCATTTCATCTACGTAATCCTACACTTTTTTAACCAACCCATCTACTTCTTTGTTTGCATCGGCCTCGTTAAATGAATCTTAAAATTTTGATTTTAATTCATCAATTTAACTACACACAAAATCTATGTTTTAAACAAATTCTTCTTTTCTTTTACGTAATTTATTTTCTAAATCTTCTCTATCTCTTTTTACCCTTACTTCTTCATGGTCTATTTTTCCGATAAATGAATGAACTGAGTTTGATAATTAATGAATTAATTTTAATTCTTCTTCACAATTGAAATTATTATTGTATAATTCAAATAACCATTTACATGTATCAGCAAAATCCATTTATACTTTTTTAAATTCAGAAACCCTAATTTTTTCTATATTTCTTTCAATTTCTACTAATTTTTCAGCAGACTCAGCTTTAGTTTATACACCTTAGAATAATTCCCCTATTTCTTTTGATAAATCGGCAATTCTTTTTAGTACAAATTTATTAATAGCTTTAATCATATTTTACTCTAAAATTTCACAAGTTTCTAATAATTTTTATTTGACTTCTAACCCATTAACTTCAATCATATTCATTCTGACATAAAATGGTACTAATTGATTAACTTCTTTATATAATTATTGATATTTTTGAATCTAAGTTTAGTAATTTTTAATTGTATTATTAGGCATAGCTATGAATTTTTAAACTTTTTCTGATTCTTATAATAAATAAGCATATTGGTTATATATATCTTATACATTTTATACAACCTATTAATATTTTATAAATTTACTTATATATTATCATCTATCACCTCTTATATACTGTGATAAATCTCTTAAACCAATAAATCTTCGAAGGGTACAGGCCAAATATAATTCTTTTCTGATCTAGCTAGACCATTTTCTGGTCTATGGAAATTTTATGTAGTTTCTATTATATTTTTAACAATTCTTTTTATATTTTATATTACTGTAATAAATGTTATTTTATCTCATCTAATGGAGTTTCAAATGTAATCTAGTCCTCATGATCTTATAATTTTACAGTTAAAAAGACATCTTCAATTCTGATATTTTCTAAATCACTCTCAATATCAACAACCTCAGTGGCACTTCTATAGCTAGTCTTTTTGAATCTTAAGAAAAATTATCTATATTATTCTAAACTAGAAATAGCCAATGATCTTATCTAATTTGACATCATAGCAGCATTCGCTTCAAAGAATATCATAGCTTATTTCTTATTTTTATTCATTTAGCATAATTCATCTTAATATATATCATAGCATTCTTTTAACCAATCTATAGTTAATGCTAATTTAACTTCTTATAATCGGTCATCTTGCATTTTCATAAATTGATTTATATTAATTGGCTAATCTGGTTTAGTGGGTAATTATAAGAAATGCATATTTTCATATTTTTACCAAAGTTAGATTAATCCTAATGTTGCTTTACTATATATTACTAAAACTTATTTCATTTAATCTTTTGATACTTAAACAAAATCTTTCCATGATTCTGCAGGTTCCAAACCTAAATATATATTTTATCCATAATCTTCAAATTATTGGTCCAAAACTTACATTATACCAATTCTTAATCTTTCATTTTTATCTTTTAAAACATATTGTAATATTGATTTTCTAACTGATTGATAATAAAATTTATTTATCTCAGTTAACATAGAATCGATCATTTACTCAACTTTCTCTCTCTTCATATGGGGGAAATCTGCTGGAATAAGATCTAATATATCAGTTATCCAATATTGTCTTATAGGAGCTACTTAGTCTAAACTAATTTCATTCTCTATGTATGATTTATATCTTTCGTAACATACTTTTTTTGATTCAACTTTTGTTGCCAATTCTTATATTTCTGACTAATTCAAATTCTTTGCATTGGCGATCAATATTAATTCTTCATTTCTACTTGCAGATGGCTATAATAAATCAGAATTTGCAGTGAAAACTACTTTTGATTCTTAATCTTTTGCAACTCTGATGAATTTACTCTCTAAATCGATATATAGAGGTTAGGCTGATTTTGAGTAGTTTGACCCTATTCTTGCACTTTCAGATAGATTGTATTTTTATGTGCATATGGGATTTGCTAAAGTTCTTGAAAAATTGTCTAAAATAGGAGGAAATCTAATTTTTGCAAAGGGTGGTTTTTGAAATACAGAATTCACTAATAAATTGGGATCTCCAGCAATTTATGAGAAATTTTAATCTTTAGCTAAAGGATCAGTTCCTGCTCCCAACATTTCATATTTTAAAAGTTAAGATTCAATTTTTCTATTACGTCTTGTAGGATTTCCACAAAATTTAGAATTGGTTTATTTCAATCTATCAGTCAAAGGTTAGTCCTACATAATAATTTAACTTTCCATTTAAGAGCTTCTATTACTTAAAGTGTCTAATTTATTATTTTTAAAAGATCTAAAATAAAAGTAAATTATACCTGCTCATTGTTAGCATAGATTAAACTGTTTACTTAGAGTGCATATTTTAAGGTTTTGATTTTATATTTGGATTAAAGGAAATATTTCTGTTAACCAATGTTAAACGACCAAAAGTTTTTAAGTCGATCTCCATATCCTATCCTTAAGCTAAAAGTTCTTAAATTTCAAAGAAAATATCTGATATTGCCTAATATGCTAGGTCTTTATCAATATTTGCACTTTTGGCAACTTATGTATAATTTATTTTAACGGCGGGATATTTTGCCTCTTAAGGAGAAACGAATTTAAAATTATTTTAGAAAAGGAAGTTTTCATGTATTTGTAGTTACACAAATTTATATTTGTCCTATTCAGAATTCTTTAATGATTTTGAATAAATAGAAAGAAAGTTAGGAACTATTATAGTTCTATCTTAATCTAATTAAGATTAACTCCATTTGAGAAACTAATTCCAAATGTCCTCGAACGATTGAATACTTACTCTTGAGTCGGGCCTATAATAAATATGATTATACTTTGAACCACAACGCTTAAATATGTAGTCTAAGTCTAGTGGCATTTAACTTAAGTTCATTTTTAAGATTTAATTATAGATGTTAAAAATGAAACGGTATATAAGATATGTAATTGATTTAAATTCAAAAATATAATTAAAAATATATTATATTATTATAAATATATTTATTTATGATTATTTAAGATTGGGG
>Ga0228672_1000772_pt1 | contig 14265 bp, 15 predicted proteins | sample 90DmetaG_FD_182788 | JGI IMG/M metagenome (GOLD analysis project Ga0228672, IMG submission 182788) | Seawater microbial communities from Monterey Bay, California, United States - 90D | ecosystem: Environmental > Aquatic > Marine > Coastal | place: USA: California | collected 2016-11-08 | reverse complement strand
TTTGATTTTATCATTTAGAAACCTTTTGAAACTAAAAAATACTTATACTGATAAGTTAGGAGCGCAGGTTAGTAATATTTCTAATAGGTTACACACTTCCTATAATCAGACCATTACAATTACAGGCAGACTATCATCATCTTCGCCAAATTTACAAAATATACCAATTAGGACCGAAGATGGAAAAAAAATTAGATCAGCATTTATTCCACGAGAAGGATTCAAGTTATTCTCAGCTGACTATTCACAGATAGAACTTAGGATTATGGCTCACCTATCTGACGACCCTGAAATGATAAAAAGTTTTGTTGATGGAGAGGACATCCATTCATCAACTGCTAGAAAAGTTTTCAATACCAAAGGTGAGCCAAGTTCTGATGAGAGAAGAGCAGCAAAAGCAATTAACTTTGGTCTTATTTATGGAATCTCTGCTTATGGGCTGGCTCGACAACTTAAAATAGATAATATAGAAGCAAAAAATATTATCGATACATACTTCGCAAAATACAAAAGAGTAAGGCAATACATGGATGAACTGAAAAAGAAAGCAAAAGAACAAGAGTTCATAGAAACTATGTATGGCAGAAAAGTGTTCCTTCCAAATATCAATCACTCTAACTTTCAAGTAAGAAGCGGATCTGAACGAACAGCTATAAATGCACCCATACAGGGTACCGCAGCAGACATTTTAAAACTTGCAATGATTAAAATAAAAAATTGGTTAGATTGCGAGAAAATATCTGATGTGTATATGATTATGCAGGTCCATGATGAGTTAGTTTTTGAGATCAAAGAATCTGACCTTCAAAGTTTAGGAATAAAAATATGCGATTTAATGATTGGTGCAGAGAATCTAAATGTACCCCTTATTGTAAACACTTTTAATGGTAATAACTGGAGAGAAGGTTAACTCTAGATAGATTGCACTATATTCATATTTCGTTATAATTAGCCCAATGAAATTTCAACACCAATTGTTTTTATACATTATTCTTGCTATTACACTTATAAACCCCGTTTATTCTGATGTTGCAAAAGGTAAAGATTTATCTGCGTCATGTGTTGCGTGTCATGGCGATAATGGCATTTCATTGAATCCTGTTTGGCCTAAATTAGCTGGCCAGAATCCAAAATATCTTGAAGCGCAATTACATGAATTCAAAAAAGGTCCAGATGGAAAAAGAAATAATGCTGTGATGTATGGAATAGCCATGACATTATCTGATTCTGACATAACCAACTTATCCGCTTATTATGCCTCATTAAAATCATCTGTCGGCCTTGTGAAAGACGATTATCTTGAGCTTGGCAGAAACATTTACAGAGGCGGAAACATGGATATAAAAATGCAAGCATGTATGAGTTGTCATGGTCCTAATGGACAGGGTAATTATGCTGCTGCAATTCCAATGTTATCTGGACAACATTCAGAATATACATACCAACAATTAAAAAAATTCCAAGCATCTACTAGATCAAACGATTATAATAAAATGATGAGAAATATTGTACACAGAATGACTGATGAGGAAATGAAAGCTGTAGCCAGCTATATTGAAGGTTTATACTAATGTTTAAGGCTAAATATCTCTTTCTGGCAACCTTTTTAATTTTAATTACATCATCATCATATGTTTTTGCACAAAAGTACGTTCAAATATCAACAGAAAAACAGCAAGAATCAAAATCTATTATCATTTATGAGTTCTTTTGGTACGGATGCCCACACTGTTACAACCTTGAGCCTACGATGGAAAGGATTGAAGCCGATTTAGATAAAGATACAAAGATAGTAAAGTTACCAGTCGCTCTTAGAGATTCCTGGATACCACATGCAAAACTTTATTATGCTCTCCAACAGATGGGCAAAATTGATGAAGTTCACAACTTAATTTTCGAAGAAATACACTTAGAAGATAACCGATTGAATACAGAACAGCAAATGGTAGATTTTCTCGGTAAACATGGTATAGATACAAATAAATTCATAGAGAAATATAATAGCTTTGGTACAGAGGCAAGAATAAAAAAGGCAAGCAACTTAGCGAAAAAATATCAAATTAATTCAGTACCAACAATTATTGTTAACGGTAAGTATTTAACTAGCGGTTCATATGTTTCAAGTTATGATGAGTTATATAGTGTCATAAACTTATTAATTGAACGTGAAAGAAATGATTTATAGGAGAAAATAATGACAGCAAAGATTATTAGCGGAAGAGAAGTAGCAGAGCATATTCTTGAAGAAGAACTCTCAAAAAAAGTTGAGGTATTAAAAGAGAAGAATATTGTTCCGAATCTAGTTGTTATTCTTGTGGGCGAAATGAAAGCATCTGCAAGTTATGTAAAACAAAAAGAAAAATTTGCTGCAAAAGCAGGAATTAAGTCTGAGGTCAGACGATTTGATGCAGATACAAGTGAAAAAGAAATATTATCAGAAATTGATAAGATAAATAATGATTCGTTAATACATGGAGTAATTGTTCAGCTTCCGTTACCTGATCATGTATCGGTAGCTAAAGTACTTAATAGAATTCACCCATCAAAAGATGTTGATGGTTTCACACCTACGAATGTAGGTAAACTATTTTTAGGTGAGGATACACTCGTGTCTTGTACTCCAAAAGGTATTATGCAGATGTTGCGAATATCTGGTACTGATCTAAATGGTAAAAATGTCACGGTAATTGGTAGGTCAAATATCGTAGGTAAACCAGTATCCATTCTATGTCAGTCTGAGAATGCAACTGTTACCATGTGTCATTCACGCACGAAAGATTTAAATCATAAACTTTCTGATGCTGATGTAATTATTGTTGCTGTAGGGGTGCCTAAATTTATATCTGGTGACCAAATCCCTGAAGGTGCTGTAGTTATTGATGTTGGAATACATAACATCGATGGAAAACTTTGTGGAGATGTTGATTTTGAATCTGCAAAAGAAAAAGCTTCGGCTATAACGCCTGTTCCTGGTGGAGTGGGACCTATGACTGTTTGCGCTCTGATTGAGAATACAATTATTGCAGCAGAGAGAATACATAGCGCCTGAGAAGATTCGAACTTCTGACCTTTAGCTTCGGAAGCTAACGCTCTATCCAACTGAGCTACAGACGCAAATAGTTATTCAAATAAATTACTTTTCAAGTATAATGCACTGAAAGTAAAAAATGAGGGAAATATGAGCGGTACATCAGATAAACAGTTTTACAAATTATTTGGTTATGTAAGCTTATTTATAATTTTACTAGGTATAATTATAGCTATCCTGGCAAACGTATTTGCATCATCAGTAATAAATGATAACTATGATGAGATAAAAGAAAAAGCAACTGAAGAACGCTTATCATCATCTGAAAGAATTAATCTTGCAAGTAACCCTACATTTAAAACTGAAGTTATTGAAGTTTCATCATCAAAATCAGGTAAAGATATTTATAATTCTGTGTGCATGTCATGTCATATGAGCGGTGCTGCAGGAGCTCCTATTACCGGTAAATCTGATCAATGGTCAGAGAGAATCGCTAAAGGTAATGATAAGCTTTATAACAATGCAATTAACGGAATAGGCGTTATGCCTGCAAAAGGCGGTCTTATGTCACTGAGCGATGATGATGTTAAACTAGCAGTTGATTATATGATTGACCAATCAAAGTAAGACTTCATTTATTTAATTTTTCTTCTAAATCATCCAACTTTTTTCGCGTTTTCAATAGAACCTCTTTTTGCACATCAAATTCTTCTCTTGTAACAACATCAATTCTTCTTAAGTAGTCATTAACTAATATTTTTAGATTATCTTTAACATCATCTTTTATTTCTTTTGTGTTTTGAGGAAGTATATTTAAAATACCTTCAATTAAGTCTTTCATTCTATTTGATTCCATTTTGCACTCCTATTCGCACTAAAATTGGGCAAGATATATTTATTTTTTTATTGTAGAACATTGTTATAACCACCACTTTTAAATCATTACATTTAATGTATTATACACTCAATATTATGCAGGGATAACAGTCTTTACATTGTTTTACATAATATTAAAAGTTGGCACAGTTCATGCATATCTATAATCGATAGCTTTACTATTTGTCACAGATGAATGTCAACTATCACTAATAAACTAAAATATAACCATTTTACGAAAGGGAGAATATATAAATGAAAAAAATATTAAAATCGTCACTTTCATTTGCTATGGCTGCATTGATGTCACTATCAATGTTTGCACATGCTGGTGAAGCAGTGGCAGATGATCATGCAAGCTCTGTAAGCTACAATGTCGGATATATGTCTGAGTATTGGTACAGAGGTGTATATCAGTCTGAGTCAGCAGTAAGCTTTGGTGCAGATGCTGAAATGGGCAATTTTTATGTCGGCACCTGGTGGGCTGATGTTGATTCAGGCGTAGAATATGACATCTATGCGGGTTTCAATTTTGAAATGATGGGGCTTCCAATGTACTTAGGTGCAACAGGATATTATTACTCAGATAATTTCGATGGTGATTATGAAGAAATGAATGTAGGTGTTGATTTAGGTTTTGCTGCAATCGATTATGCTTTTGCAGGCACTTATGAACCGCTAGATGGTTCCGCAGATCAAGACTACGAACATTTTACAATCACTATGCCTCTAATGGTTGTTCCACTTGATTTCTCATATGGGACCTTCCAAGATGAGCTAACAGGACACTACTATGAACTTTCATACGGTGCGACTGTAAGTGGTGTAGATGTAGGTGTTGTTCTGGGCAGAAACTCAGATGATTCAACTGTTGCTAATGATGCTGCTGGTAATCCAATAACATCTGATGCTGATACTACTTATGCAGTATTTACTTTAGGGTATAGTTTCTAATAATTTTAGTTTATAATTAGTGATAGGAGACATTTGTCAATGAAATTAGTAATAGCAATCATCAAACCCTTTAAATTAGATGAGGTAAGAGAAGCACTATCAGGTATTGGTGTGCAAGGTATTACCGCAACTGAAGTCAAAGGTTTTGGAAGGCAAAAGGGCCATACGGAACTTTATAGAGGTGCTGAATATGTGGTTGATTTTCTACCGAAAATTAAACTTGAAATTGCTGTTAATGATAATCTTGTTGAACAAACAATTGAGACAATACTGTCGTCTGCAAGTACAAGTAAAATTGGAGATGGCAAAATCTTTGTTCTTGATATCCAAGAAGCAATACGTGTTCGTACCGGAGAAAAAGGTCCAGAAGCTCTTTAATTAACGTTATTAATTAGGAGATTGCAATGGAAGCTTTAGAAGGTAAAGTCATTGAACTTGCTTACGCTTTAGATACATTCTACTTTCTAGTTATGGGAGCCTTTGTCATGTGGATGGCTGCAGGTTTTACCATGCTTGAATCTGGTCTTGTTAGAGCAAAAAATACAGCGGAAATTCTTACAAAAAATATATCTTTATATTCGATATCAGTAATCATGTACATGATCGTCGGATATAATTTAATGTATCCAGGTGGAGGGACAGGCGTCATTCCTGAACTTTCATTTTTTCTAGGTTCGGATAATACTGCAGAGGCAGTCATTGCCAGTGGCGGTGATGTCTATTATTCAGGTATTTCAGATCACTTCTTCCAAGTAGTGTTCGTAGCAACAGCTTGCTCAATTATATCTGGTGCAGTTGCTGAAAGAATGAAATTATGGCCATTTTTATTATTTTGTGTTGTTATGACCAGTGTAATTTATCCTGTACAAGGATATTGGAAATGGGGCGGCGGCTTCCTAGATGAAGCTGGATTCTCAGATTTTGCCGGTTCAGGTGTTGTACATCTATGTGGGGCTGTTGCTGCACTAGCTGGCGTACTTGTCTTAGGTTCAAGAAAAGGAAAATATTCTGATGGTAAAGTAAATGCTATGCCAGGGGCTAACCTTCCATTAGCTACTCTTGGAACATTCATTTTATGGTTAGGTTGGTTTGGCTTTAATGGTGGATCAGAACTAATCATCTCAAACGTTGCAGAAGCAAATGCTGTATCAATGGTATTTGTTAATACAAACTTAGCAGCTGCTGGTGGCGTTATGGGAGCACTTATCTTATCTAAATTGATGTTTGGCAAATCAGATTTAACAATGGCATTAAATGGAGCTATAGGGGGTCTTGTTTCAATAACAGCTGAACCTTTAGCGCCAACACCAGGTCTTGCACTGATTATTGGTGCGATTGGTGGTCTAATAGTAGTTATGTCAATCGTTATGCTTGATAAGATGAAGATAGATGATCCTGTTGGTGCAATCTCTGCTCACGGAACATGTGGAATATGGGGACTTTTAGCAGTCACATTAACAGGTGGTTCATTAGGCGCCCAAGTCTACGGTGCATTGATGATTTTCCTATGGACATTTATAACAAGCTATATCTTCTGGTCATTAATAAAAATGTTCTTTGGTTTAAGAGTTACTGAAGAAGAAGAGTCAGACGGTGTAGATATTTCTGAATGTGGATTAGAAGCATATCCAGAGTTTAGTAAATCTGCGGGTATAAAACCTTCAGTTTACCCAGAACAGTAAGCATATCCTAAGGGAGCGTAGCTACGAGCTACGCTCTTTTAGCTTTAATAAAAGACCATGTACCAGTTGGGTATAATGGCATAGGAAAGCTTGAAATAGTTATACTTTTCAAACCGACACTATCATATTTTTTTACTAACGGCTTAATTAACTTATCCATATCGTTTATTGGCGAACCAGATTGTTGAATTATCACACCTTCTTTTTTAAGAGATGAATTACATAATTTGATGAATTTTTTTGAATATAATATTTTTGCTGGCCCCACTGGGTCTGTAGAATCAACTATTATAGAATCATATTTAATTAGATTCTTTTTTAAAAAAATCATCCCATCATCTATTATTAAATTTATATTATTCAGTTGCTGACTACTTAATTTGAAATGTTTAGGAAAATATTCTTTTGAAACATCAACAACTTTTTTATCAATCTCTACGATAGTTATTTTAGTATTTTTATTACGTCTAATTAATAAACTTGCAATACCATAATCACCACCACCTATTATTAATATATTTTTAGATTTTTTAGGCGTCAAGTCTATACATTCATTATGATAGTAGTCTTGGTTCTTTTCAGACAGCATGAAGCACCCATCTAAGCAGAGTACGTTACCATAAATGCGCGTTTTTATAACTTCGATATTTTGATATTTGCTTTGACATTTATATAAATATTTTTCATACTCTACACCAATTGATGTACCTGAAGTATCGTCATGCTCATAATATATATTTTTAGTATCCATATGTTCTTTAATCTTTAGATATATTAAGTTTGATTATATTTAACTTTTATTATTATGCAATTAGACCATAAACATCTTGTGTTACGAGCTGAAGTAGACAATTGTCCTGCTGAAGAATCAATACATGAAATTCTTGAGTGGATGAAATCCCTTATCAATAAAATAGACATGAAGTTAATGCAAGGTCCATCTGTAAGTTATGTGGATCAACCAGGCAATAGAGGTACAACTTGTATGGCTCTTATTGAAACAAGTCATATAGTAATACATATATGGGATGAACCGAATCCTGGATTAATTCAACTAGATATATACAGTTGTAAAGAGTTCAAATTAGATATAGTAATGAATCATATTAAGCAATATTTTAGTGTTTTAAATATGCAGTATAAATTTCTCGATAGAACTACAGGCATGAAAATCATTGATGAAAGCTAATATCAAGTTACTACGTTCTCATACTTGATTCTAGCGCTTATCATATCAATTAAAAGACACATCTTTCTATATAAGGGACTATTTTTCGTATAATCTGCTTCTGCTATAAAATCAACCCTGCTCGCTTCTAGTAAATTATTAGAAATTTTCTTTTGCTCGGAACTCTTTTTTGGATAAACCGAAATTGCATGACCATTTTGTTTTTTTATTAGCGCCATACTAGGTACATCAGTAAGCCCATCCCCAATATAAATCATATTGTCAAATGGGATAGGACGATCATTTTCTGGCATATGACTGTTGATGGATTCAGAAAACTTTTCTTTACCTTTATTAATTCTAAAAAGAAATTGTGTTTTTGTAGTATCAGTAACAACAATCTTAGGGAATGTAGCATAGCCATTTTTATCAAAATAATATTGAGACCCAAAAACATTTGTTAAGTTTTTTCGAATAGACGATGCTTCTAAGATTTCATGATGGCCAGCAGATATTACATAGTGTGCTATCTTAATATTTTTATGATTACTTTTAATATAGTTATTAATATTCATAAACCAGTCTTTAACACCTCTAAAATATTTAATTTTATTAGCCATTTGTGTGAATTCTTCTTTTGTAATCTTAACATTCATAGACTCTGCATGATTAATAAGTTGCCTCATATATATCATCATAATTTCTCCATCTGTTGCAGTAGCTTCATTGAGAATCTCTGTCCAAAATTTATCAGAATTTAATTTCAATCTTGGAATTATTGTATATTCTTGCATTGTTTTTGGTGTCAGTGTTCCATCAAAATCATAAACAAGAGCTATGGTGTTTTGTTTCATCACATCTTATCCATTGGCTTAATATCTAGTAACTGTAGTCCATTTAAAATAATTTTATCTATACATTTGATAAGCATAATTCTTTCACCCTTAATATTTGATGTAAGAATTTTAGTTTCAGCATAATATGAATGAAATATTTGAGAAATCTTATATAAATAATTTGTAATTATCTCTGGTCTAATTTCTTTGAGTGATTTATTAATAGTATCTTGATATAAGTTAATTAAATCTATAAGATCATTCTCGTTTTTAGTATTTAAATTTTTAAAATCTTCTTTTTGAACAATATCTGTATCTAAACTATCAATTATCTTTGTAATTCTTGCATGTGCATATTGAATATAATATATAGGATTGTTTTTATTTTTTTCAATTGCAAGATCTACATCAAATTCAAGATGCTGTTCTTTCTTTTTAGTTAGATAAAAGTACTTCGTTGCATCGCTTCCAATTTCTTTAACCAAATCTTGTATAGGATAAAAATCACCACTTCTTGTAGACATTGAAATAGATTTACTCTCTCTTATTAAATTAGCAAATTGAATTAAATGTATTTGCAATCTATTTTTAACATCATAGCCCAGAGCCTTCATAGCTGTTGTTAATCTTGAGGCATAATCATGATGGTCAGCTCCCCATATATCAATCAACACATCATAATGTTTAAATTTATAAACATGATAAGCAATATCTGTAGCAAAATATGTCATATCACCATTACTTTTTATTAGCACCCTATCTTTATCCTCACCAAATTTAGTATTTTTGAACCACAACGCCCCATCTTTTTTGTAGCTTAAACCTTTATCATTAATTTCATTAAGAATTTCCTCAAGAAGGCCTGACTCATATAAATCACTTTCATTGAACCAGCTATCAAATTCTATATTGACAGATAATAAATCTTTTTTGATATACTGATTAATAATTACATTCACTAATGATTTTCTTATGTTTAAATAATTTTTATGATTTTTAAGATAATTTATTAAAACATCAATTGGTTCATTTAATAAATTTAATACATCTTGATTATTAATATCTTTAAGTACATTAGAAATAGTACTTGAGACATCTTTAATATATGAACCTTTATAGGTAACCAAACGGCCATCATCATTATCTTTTTCATCACTAAAAATATGATTTTCTTTATTGAGATAACTTAATAACGCGCTTACAAGCAAAAGGTCAATTTGTCTACCAGCATCATTTACATAATATTCTCTATTAACAGAATGTCCTTGTAATGATAGAAATCTCGCAGTTGCATCTCCAACAATCATACCTCTTCCATGACCAATATGCAGTGGACCAGTCGGGTTTGCAGAAACATATTCAATATGTATATTTTTTTTATTACTTTCTTCTAATACTAATAAATCATCAGTAATAATTCTATTTAATTCACTAAACTTATTAGATTTTGAAAGAAAAAAATTTATGTATCCAGGTGGCGCTATTTCTATTTTTTCAATAATATTAATTATATTAAGATTTTTTGAAATCTCCTCAGCTATCAATAAGGGATTTTTTTTTAGTATTTTAGCCAACTTCATAGCAACATTTGTATAAAGGTCTCCATGAGAATTATCAGAAGTTCTATTAACTTCGATTATTGAGCTATCGGTGCCATCGTGAGCCGCATAGAGCTTTTTTATTGTTTTAGCTATTTCAGATTTTATTTCTTTACTCATTGCTCAGTAGGATCAATATCGATGGACCATTTTATTCTCTTATCTATGCCGGATAAGTATAACTTAATTTTTGTTATATGTTTCGATAAAAGATTTGAGCTTTCTGATCCAACAATTATTTGATAGTAATATTGATTATTTTTTTTAGCAATCTTTGAAGACATTGGTCCATACACAAATATTGACTTATTTCTCCTAAGCTTTGCTGCTTCCATAAGCGCTACTTTTGCAAGCTGTTTAATTGAAGAACAAACTTTAATCATCCCTATATGACTATAAGGAGGAAGATTTACTGCCTCACGCTGTTTAAGAGCAACTATACTAAACTCTTTATATCCTTCTTTAAGAATTTTTTGTAGCATCTCATGATTAGGATTGTTTGTCTGTATAATAACATTTCCCTGATTTTTTTGTCTACCTGCTCTTCCAGATACTTGAGTTATAAGCTGACCTATTTTTTCAAGTCCTCTAAAATCTGTACTATATAGTCCTGCATCAACATTAATAATTCCAACTAATGACACATTTTTAAAATCATGCCCCTTTACAATCATTTGCGTTCCTATAAATATATCTATTTCGTTATTATTAGCTTTTTTTATGAAATCATTGAGATCTTTCTTGGAGGAAATATTATCACTATCAACTCTGAGAATATTTTTATCTGGAAACAAATCTCTTATTTTATTTTCTATTCTTTGTGTACCAATACCAAGAGGAACTAAAGATATATTTTTACAACAGGCCTTAATTGATTCTAATTTTTGAGTTAATTCGCACTGATGACATATTAGCCTTTCGATATTTTTATGATATGTCATGTAAACATCACATTTTGGACACTTAACAATAGTTTTACATTCACTGCAGATGACTGTATTGCTAAAACCTCTTCGACCAATAAATAAAATTACTTTGTTACCGTTTTTTAATTCAATTTTCATTTTATCTCTTAAAACTTTTGATATGCCTTCATCAGGTTTATCAATTGATGTATCTACTATAGTTATTAGAGGTAACTTTGATTTGAAATATCTATTTTCTAATAAATATTGATTATATTTTTTTATATCAACATTATGTATTGTTTCAAAAGATGGAGTTGCGCTGCCAAGAACAACGGGGCAGTCAAAATATTTAGCACGAACAATCCCTATATCTCTTGCATTATATTTGAACTTTTCGCTTTGCTTGTAAGATTGATCATGTTCTTCATCAATAATTAATAATTTCAAATTATTAAATGGCAGAAATATTGAAGACCTTGTACCAATTATAATTAGATTATCTTCTTCTTTACATGCTTGCCATACTTTAAATTTTTGTAATTGTGTTAAATTAGAATGATATTCAAGAGGCTCCATATCTAGATACTTATTAAATCTAGAGACTGTCTGAGGAGTTAAATTTATCTCTGGTACCATTATAAGAATCTGTGCAGAGCTTTGAAGAAGGTCAGTTGCTAATTTAGTATAAACCTCTGTTTTTCCTGATCCTGTAATCCCTCTTAGAACACTTACTTGATGATGTTTAATACTCTTATAAATACCTTTAGCAACTTTTGATTGTTCTTGATTAAGTTCTAACTGAGTTTCAAAATTCTTTCTATCTAATAGTATTTTTTTGTCAGGCGAAGGCAACCCCTTTCTATGAATAGGCGTCAGAGCATTAAATAACACTTGTCCTATGGGGTAATGGTAATAAGTTGCTGCCCATTTGCATGTTTTTATAATCTCCATTGATAACAAGGGTGTTTGATCAATAACTTTATAAACATTTTTTATTTTATAAGGACTATTTTGTATTTTGAAGATCTTGACTTCTAAAACAATTCCTATTCTTTTTGACCTTCCGAAAGGGACTTCTACTCTATACCCAACTTTGATATCCTGATTTTCAGTAATATAGTCAAACATGTGATTTATTGGGACATCAAGCGCTACGGATATAAGTTTTTGCATGTGGACATTATAAACCATGTTTTGTATGGCTTTTGGTATTAACCAATTATAGTTTATCCACAGAAACTGTGGATAATTCTGTGAATAATTCTGATATAAAATCTTCAACCCTAATCACATCATTGCTTTTCACAAATCGTTCAATTTATGCTCAAATTAAAAATTTTATATATTTCATATATATATGTGATAAATAATTATAATATTTTATGTATATCTATATAAACATATGATAATAGTAATTCTCATTTAGAAAATTTACCCTGTTAATAAGTACACTAATTTAGTGCATAAATTTAAGATTCTTGACTAGTGTTTTCATGTAATATATCAATTATATGGATATAACAAGACAGATCCTCAGGCTGAACTATGCCGGGCTGCCAATAGGATGGATTACATACCAGACTGCAGTGAGATTATACTGCAATGATCAAGTAACGTATGAGTGCGGTAATAGCTCTTTACTTATAAGGGGAGGTTCAAATAGAACTTCTGGGTTGCAGAGTAGGATATTGATTAACTCAATAGTAGCTACAAAGAACTATAGCAAAATCTCTTATTCTGACTATATTCCACCTTTAACTAACACGACTTTATTTAAAAGAGATGCAAGCACATGTCTTTATTGCGGAGAATCATATACTTTAAAAGCATTATCTAGAGATCATATAATCCCACTATCTAAAGGAGGACAGGATAATTGGATGAATACAGTTACTGCTTGTAAAAGGTGTAATAACCACAAAGGTGACAACACACTTGAGCAGTCAGGGATGGCACTACTGGCAGTTCCTTTCATACCATCAAGGATTGAATATTTAATACTAAGAGGAAGAACAATTCTTGCGGACCAAATGGACTTTTTGCTCTCTCATGTCCCTAAAACAAGTAGAATTCGTAAAAGATACACACAAGGGTGAATAATGTCTAAATTAACTATACTGGTCAATCTAGGAACTCCAGATAAGCCATATGAGAAAGAAGTCAGAAAATATCTAAAGGAATTCCTATCTGATAAATATGTTATACGATTACCTAGATTTTTTTGGTTAACATTACTCAACTTAGTCATCTTAAGAACAAGACCAAAGAAAAGTGCCGAATTATATCGTAAGGTTTGGACTGATTGGGGATCTCCATTACTTTTCCACACATATGCACAGACTGGATATCTAAGACATATGGCAAAAGATTTAGAATCTGACGTATATTTTGATACAGCAATGAGATATGGGAATCCTTCAATTAAAAAAATTCTTTATGAGTCTATTGAAAAGGGTTACAAAGATATAACAATTTTGCCGATGTTTCCCCAATATTCAACAACAACAACTTTGTCTATTTTTGAACTTATTAGACAGTTAGTTAGAAAAGATAAAAATTATTTTTCAGGTGTAAATATTCAGGCCATATCTAGCTACCACGATAACCATCTATATATTAAAGCATGTGCAGAAAAGATAAAATCTTCACAACACTCACTTAGTAAACCCGATAAACTCCTTTTTTCTTTTCATGGAATTCCTGAATCATATATTGGTGACGATGAGCCGTATCAAAAAGAATGTTTAAAAACAGCACATTTAATAGCACAGGAATTGAAGTTAAGTAAAACTGAATACGAGATTGCTTTTCAATCTAGATTTGGAAAAGCAGAATGGATCAAACCCTATTTGTCATTAAGATTAGAGGAGCTTCCAAAGGAAGGGATAAAAAATTTACATGTATTCTGTCCTGGATTTTCATCGGACTGTTTAGAAACTATAGATGAAATTGGAAGAGAATCTAAGGAAGATTATTTTGAACATGGTGGTAAAGAATTTACTTTTATTCCATGCTTGAATAGTGATGAACAATTTATTGAAGCACTAATGGATATTCAAGCAGCTCCTGACACCAAGTTACTATAATTCATACGACGCAAGTTTCTTTTTAATAGTTTTACATTCTAGCTTGGCATACTGCGGGAATCCATTTTCATAGCTTGGGTAGTCTTCCCCCTGGATAAGATTTAAAATGTATTGTTTGCATGATTTAGT
>Ga0228672_1000767_pt1 | contig 14346 bp, 14 predicted proteins | sample 90DmetaG_FD_182788 | JGI IMG/M metagenome (GOLD analysis project Ga0228672, IMG submission 182788) | Seawater microbial communities from Monterey Bay, California, United States - 90D | ecosystem: Environmental > Aquatic > Marine > Coastal | place: USA: California | collected 2016-11-08 | reverse complement strand
AGAATAGAATAAAAATAGAAAATTATAATTTTATAATAAAATTGAATAATGAATATAAAATATCTTAAATATAATTTAAATTATAATTAATAATATTAAATTTTTTTAAAACTTATGGAAAATTTAGATAGTTAACGTTTAACCGATAGGTTATATCATTCCTATTTAAAGCATAATGTATAATATATAAACTTAAAGGATAGTAATTAGACATCATCTAGGATAAATCCATCAATTAAGCAGACATAAGCTTAAACATCAAGATTAGTACCAAGAATAGCAATGAGAAAATATTAAAAATTAGAAAAATTAGATGATTTATAAGTCACAATTAATAATGGTATTTTAAATTTATTAAAGGAAAAATCTTACTTAATTCTAGTATTAATGCGAGTAGTGTTTAAAATTAGAGTTAACATGTTTAATAAAGTATGGTAGTTTAACCAAGAATGAACATACATGATAGCAATTTAACACATGATATGAGTGCTATCAAAATGGAAAATAGCGTTGATTTTACAAGAAATAATAACACAACCATTTTAAAAGTAAATCTTTTAAATATTTGAATTTATAATTTTATAATTATTATTATTAATTTATTATATTTATATAGGATCTTAAAATTATGGATAAGCCTGATAAAATAAATAAAAAAAAATTAGCTGCTTAAAAAAAGAAAAATGAAGATTTAACCCCTCTTGATTTTATAAATTTGATAAGATAAGATCCTGAAATGAGAGATGAATTTTGCTATTTAAATAGAAGAAATCATGCATACGACTATAAAATTGTTGATTATGATAAAAGAAATAAAAATGAATATATGACCATTTCTGCAAGGGGAATAACCCATTATGTTGAAAATGTAGGTGATTTCATCAAAATTGAGAGATGGGAACAAGAGGTTGTTTTTATTATATTTATAGGTAAAATAATTCTAAAAACTTGGACAAATTCAATTTTTTAAAGAATATAAAATATGGAAAAACTTTTATATTTGGAAAAAACTTACTAGAAAGAATATAATGAAAAAATGTTAAAATGTATTGATTTAAAATTTATTCATTTTAGACAGGTATTAGAATTAATATTTAATAGACATTTACAAAAGCCATTATTAGAGGCCAAAGATATATCATAATAAATTGCAAAATTAGAATTTATGGATTTAATGATATAAGAACCTATATCAATCGATACTTTTAAAGAAAAATAAGAAAAATTCAGATCTACTATTATGCTTTAAAGCTTCGATTTACTAGAAACTTAGATTAAAGATATTATTATAAGCAGTTGCAGAAATAGTTTAACTGCTTTCAAGGTTGAACATAGAATTCCTAATGAAAACTAAAATGAAAATACATAGCCTTTACTTATTGGTGATGAATAAAAAAAAGATATGCCTTATACATAGGAGGCCACGGTAAATTATTATCATTTTTTTTATATATCAACTTATAATACTAATAATATTTAAATAGATAAAAACCCATTATAAAAGACTAAGAAAGTATGTAAAAATGGTAGACTATTTTACATTCAATTCAAAAGTAGCTATGATGACCCATTCTGTGGAAATTTTATGCAATTCTCTAGAAGATTTTACAAAAAATACAAATTTAAACTAAAGATAAAATGCATGGTTAATTTGCAAAGTAAAAAACAAAAATAATGAAATATCATTTAAACCAAATAAAGAATTAACAGTCTAAATTTTTGATGAAATAATATAAAAAGGAATAGCAAATGTATATGAAAAAACTAAATTCTTTATTCATAGAGCAGATATAAGAGTATATACAGATTCTGAGGTGGATCCTAGTAAACTTTTAGATTTAAAAACAATTGTAAGCAGTGATGCTTAATTTATTGATTAAACAGTTAGTTTAAAAAAAATAACAACTTCTTTAATTAGTTAAGTTGAACAATATAGCGAAAATTTGATACCTTTTGTCAAAATATATTAAGAAAATATTAACTAAAGTAAATTAAATGAAGATTAAATTGATTTAGATTTATTTAGAGGATTGATTGTTAAACACTAATAATAGTAATTATTATATTAAAAATTATTAATTTTATAGAGACATTTAATTCAATACAATTGAATCAAAGATAGACTTAGGAATATTCTAAATAAACTGCTCAAAACTTAAAGACTAAATTAAAAATTGCGCTCAAAATTGTTTGGCAGATATTTTTCAATAATTACCAATTATTTTACATCATAAATCATGCCAATTTTTATAAGTTACATCGGATTTAAATACAAAATTAAATTGGACTATAACAGATAGTGCATAAAATTTTGTAGAGTATTTCGTATAATATTGTGAAAATGTAAATAAATCAAATGATCTCCTTTCTGATCTATCATTTTAAATATAAGATGTAAACGGATTATTATCACTAATTGTCGAATTCAAAATAAAAATACAAGAAAACTATAAATAAAAAGTAACAGAGGCAAACTAATCTATAACAAATTTAAGAAAAAAAACAGAGGAAGCGTAAGCCTAGTATGATCAAAATTTAACAAAATGTAGTAGAAAATTAGAAAAATAAGTACCAGAAGTTTGTGATAAAATTAAATCATTATAAGATCTTCTTTATACTAGCAATTTAGATGATAAAAAATAAGATATTAACAATATAGTAGATTTATTAATGGATTTGAAAATGCAAATAAATGACATATAAGATAATACTAAAAAAATAAACAAATTTTAAATGACTTTAGGTTTAGATGTCAAACATTTTGATAAATTAGAAGAATTACTTCCAGAATTTAGTATTATTGAGAGATTATGGGTTAGTAGATAAGAATTCTATAATTATCAATAAAAAGTTTAATTTTAACAATTTCTATCAATTGATTTTTAATAAATGGAATAATTTTATACTAAAATGTAAAAAAGTGCAAGTATATGTGCTAAAGAGCTTGAATTAAATGAAGTTAGCAAAATATTTAAAGGAGAAGTTGAAAACTTTCAAATTTTAATGGAAACATTAAGACCTTTGCTAGATCCTAGTATGGGTGAAAAATAATGGGATCTAGTTAGATAAATTTGTTAATAAATTGTTGAAGATGAAGATATATTTTAAGATATTAATCATTCTAAATATACTCTATAATTTTTATAAGAAAGTGGAATTGATGATTTAAAGGATAGTTTCGTTGAAATTGCTTTACATGCTGCAAAAGAGGCAGAACTAGTTAAAATGACTGAGAATGTTGAAATATTTTGGAAAGAAAGTAGAATAACGGTAATAAATTTATATTTTGATAATTATTAATATAGGTGGCCCCTTATAAAAACGTATAAGACGCATATATTCTTGGCAATAATGAAGATATGATAACAAGATTAGACGACACTTTACTTACACTTAACAATATAATGGCCTCTCGTTTTGTTGAAGGCATCCGTGATAGGGTTGAACATTAAGTTAAGATGTTCAGATAGTTATAAGAATTATTAGATGAATGGGCAGTTCATTAATAAAATTACATATATTTAGAACCTATTCTCTCATCATCTGGCACTCAAGGCGGTCTCTAAAAAGAAAGTTCCAAATTCAAAACTGCTGAGAAACAATGGCGTAATTTAATGAGAAGAGCAAAAGAATAACCATTGTGTAGAGTATGGGCAGAAGAGCATTTAAATAGATAATTCTTTTAAACGCTTAAAAATAATAATGCAACATTTGAAGTCATATAAAAAGCATTGGATGATTATTTAGAGAAAAAAAGAGAATCATTTACAAGATTTTTTTTCTTATCAAACGATGAATTACTAGAAATCTTATCATAAGCTAAATAGCCTTCAGGAATGTAGCCACATTTAAGAAAAGTTTTTGAAAATATAGTAAAACTAGATTTAGAAGCTGATGAATTAACAGCAAATGCGATGATAAGTGCAGAAGGTGAAGTAGTTTAATTTAAATAAACGAATATCAAAGGTGTGGAAGTTGAAGAATGGATGAAATGGGTTGAAACAAGTATGGAGAATAGTCTTAAAAAAGCTACTAGTAATTCATTTTTAATGTTTGAAAACGAAGATCGTAGAGATTGGGTCTTAAAACATGCAACTTAAGTCATATTATCTATTGATTCTATATATTGGACCAAAATTGCAGAAGAATAATATTTGTAGAGTGAATTGAATCCTGATGATGAAATTGGAACATTGGATGAATATATTTATAAAATCATATTAGATTTAGAAGAAATTACTGAGCTTATTAGAGGCGATTTAACTCCTATTAATAGAAAAACTTTAGTTGCTTTAGTTACTTAAGATGTTCATTATAGGGATATCATTTAAATATTGTTTGAAGAAGGGGTTACTAAATAAACTGATTTTTGGTGGGTTTAATAACTTAAGTTTTATTATGGGGAAGAATTGATAAGTGCTAAATAGGTTAGCAGTAAATTAGAGTATGGATATGAATATTTGGGTGCTTTGAGTAGATTAGTTATTGTAAGTTTATAATTTCTAAAAATATAATTTTAATAATATTTTAAAATAAAAAGACTCCATTAACAGACAGATGTTGGATGACAATTACAGGAGCATTGCACATAAAATTAGGGGCAAACCCATCTGGACCAGCCGGAACAGGAAAAACAGAATCATGTAAAGATTTGGCAAAAGTGTTAGGTCGTTTCTGTTTAGTTTTTAATTGCTCTGATTAAATAAATGTAAAAATGATGGAAAGATTATTTATAGGTATATTTTATATAAAAAGGTTTATGTTTTACTGGTGCTTGGACATGTTTAGATGAATTCAATCGTATTGATATTGAAGTCTTATCAGTTGTGGTAAAATATATATAATAAATATAATTAAAATTTTTCATCAATTTTTTATATTAAAAGGCACAATAAGTTCTTTAAATTAGAGAATAATTGTTAGATATGAAACCAGCAGATGGAATCAAATCAGAATCTAAACATGAATTCAATTTCTTTGGTAAAAATGTAAAATTAAACTCAAATATTGGAATATTTATTACTATGAATCCAGGATATGCTGGTAGAACTGAATTACCTGATAATTTAAAGCTATTATTTAGACCAATTGCTATGATGGTGCCAGATTATACATTGATTGCTGAAATAATGTTATATTCTGAAGGATTTGCAAATGCCAAAGACTTGAGTAAAAAAATGACAATTCTTTATAAATTATCAAGTGAATAACTGAGTTAATAAGATCACTATGATTTTGGAATGAGTAAATATCTATAATAATTTTATTAATGAATTAGGAGCAGTAAAATCTGTGTTAGTGATGGCTGGATATTTAAAAAGAGCAAATCCTACATAATCAGAAGATATTGTATTGATTAAAGCTATGAAAGATTCTAATATTCCTAAATTTTTGTCTAATGATATCCCCTTATTCAATGCTATAGTATAAGATTTATTCCCTGGAATATAAATTCCTGTTGTAGAAGATGAAAATCTCAAAGAAACTGTTGCAAAAATAATGGAATAAAGAAATTTATAATTAAGAGCTGAATTTTGTGAAAAAGTTGCTTAATTACACGATACTTTAAATGTTAGATTTGGAGTTATGCTTGTAGGGCAAGCTATGGGAGGAAAATCAACTATTTTACACGTCTTAAGATAGAGCTATATTGTATTCATTATTAATTTTATAATATTAATAATAAAAGGACTTATGGGAACGTAAGGTACCAAACCCTGAATTTTCTAAAATAGAATACTCAATTTTAAATCCAAAATCTATCTCAATGGAAGAACTCTATGGTAATTACGATCCATAAACATAAACATGGACAGATGGTCTTGCTTCAAAACTACTTCGTTAATATGTTTAGAACCCCGAAAATGATAAAAGATCATGGGTTATATTTGATGGTCCAGTTGATGCACTTTGGGTTGAAAACATGAATTCAGTATTAGATGATTCAATGGTGTTATGTTTATCAAATGGAGAAAGAATAAAATTACATCATAAAATGAAAATATTATTCGAAGTTGCAGATTTAACTGTAGCCTCTCCTGCAACAGTATCACGATGTGGTATGGTATACATAGACGACCAAGTTGTCTTAAGTGAGAATATAATCTGTTCATATTTTAATAAATTGCATGAATAATTAGAATTAAATTAAGACTTTATATAATAAGTTTAAAATCAAGTAGAAAATCTATTAGTAAAAATGTTGACATTCGTAAGAAAAGCAAAAGAACCAATAACAACTAATAATTAATAATTGACATAAAAAATGCTTAAATTCTTTGAATTTATGCTTACTTAATAATTAGTTACGATTATAAATACTAGTAATGAATAATAATAAAAAAAAATTATGAATAAATTAGTGTTATATTGTGTAGTTTGGGGACTTGGTTCTCATTTAAGTGATGAATATTAAGTAAAAATTTAATCATTTGCTGGAGGGTTCTTTAATTCTTCTGATATGCCATAAGGATAGATATTTGATAATTTCTTAGATTTTAGTACCAAAAGTGAAGGAGTCTTTGTTAATTTTGAAGATATTGTACCTAGTTTTACTTTTGATAAAGAATTAAAATACTTCTAACTAGTTGTACCCACAAAAGATACTGTTTGTTATTAATATCTTATGAATAAATTCATTGATATAAAGAGTCCTATATTTATAACTGGAGTAACAGGTACTGGTAAGACAATTATGTCTGAAAATACACTTTAAAACTTAGCAGAAAAGATATTAGAAGTTAAAATGTCATTTTCATCATAAACTGCTTCAAAATCTGTATAAATATCTTTAGAGACAAAACTATAGTAATAAAGAAAAAAAGGATAAATTATTATGATACCTCCACCTGGTAAGAGATTAGCAATTTTGATTGATGATATAAATATGCCTATGGTTGAAACATATGGTGCTTAACCTCCTATTGAACTATTAAGATAATTGATTGATCATAATGGTATTTATGACAGAGCTGGTCATTTCTTTAAAGAGATTGATAATTATGTTATAATTGCTGTTGCAGCTCCACCTGGAGGTGGTAGATCAGTGTTAACTTAGAGATTTACTAGACATTTTAGTATATTTAATGTATAGAAAACTAATGATTCAACATTGGATAATATATTTGGTAGCATTATTAAAGGATTTTTAAAAAGTAATGCTTTTAAGTCTGAGGTTGTTGATATGGAAAGTTAAATTGTTTAGAGCACATTAAGCTTATATAATAAGTATTTTTAATTATCAAATTCAATAATTATTTTAGAATTTCTAAAGAACTTCTACCTACACCGAATAAATCACATTATACATTTAATTTAAGAGATGTTTCTAAAGTATTTTAGGGTATATTAATGGCAAAACCAATTTCATTCCCAAATAAAAAGAACATGATTTTATTATGGGCACATGAATGTTTAAGAGTATTCCATGATAGACTTATAAATTAAGATGATTAAGAGTAATAATTATAAATTTTATAGATGGATCTTACATACTCTTGCTGAAATTTCTACTGGATATTTCTAAGATACCTTAGAAAATATTAGTGATATTTATTTCGTTGATTTTATAAGAAGAGGAGTAGATGTCGAAAATAGATTATATGAATATTGTCCAGAGTTCTCTAAATTAAGCAAAGTCATTGGTGATATTATGTAAGAAGATTCTAAATTAAATTTAGTTTTGTTTAAAGATGCTTGTTAGGTAATTTATTTTAATATATTATTCATTTTTAAAAGCATTTGGAAAGAATTACTAGAATTATGAGACAATAAAGAGGACATTTTATATTAGTAGGTGTAGGTGGTTCAGGAAAAAAGAGCTTATCAGAATTAGCAGCTATATTATCAGGCGCAAAAATGATGAAAATTGAACCATAGAAAAAATATGGATAAAAGGAGTTTAGAATCGATATTTTCAATATAATGTTAACAGCAGCATCTTCTAATTAACACATAATGTTCTTATTCCCAGATACTGATATTATACAAGAAGGGTAATTAATATTTATATATATAAATTATGAATAGTTTCCTTGAAGACATAAATAATTTGATAAACACAGGAGAAATATCTGGTTTAATAGGAAGAGAAGAAATGGAATCAATAACTTAAGCTTTGCAAGAAGAGGCTAGAATAAATAAAATAAATGATGTTTACAGTTATTTCTTAGAAAGAGTTAGAAACTAATTGCATATAGTATTAGCAATGTCTCCAGTAGGTGATTTACTTCGTACTAGATTTAGAAAATTCCCTGCTTTGATATCTTGTTGTACAATAGATTGGCTATAACCATGGCCAAGTGATGCTCTATTTAGTGTTGCTAATATGTTTTTTGATGATTTAGAATATTAAGGAATGACCAATGAAATCAAAAATAATTTATGTTAAATGTGTGTTTTTGTACATGAAAGTGTTAATTCTTTAGCTGAAAAATTCTTTTAACTAATGAAAAGAAAAGTTTATACTACTCCTAAAAGCTACATTGATTTAGTTAAATGCTATAAAGATTTGTTATAGAAAAAAAAAGAACAATTATCAGGTTTTTTATTTATATTTTATTAAAACTTATATTATCATATAGGCAACAGAAATAAATTGGTCAATGGTTTGAATAAACTTTCAGAAGCAAATTCAACAATTACAGATTTAAAATCAAAATTAGTAGAACTTTAACCAATTTTACAAAAAAAGACAATTGAAATTAAAGAACTTATAGAAAGTTTAACAAAGGACTAATAAGTAGCTAGTGGGGTAAAAAAACAAGTAGAAAATGAAGCAAGAGAAATTAATTAATAATCTGAAAAAATAGTAACACTAAAAGAAGAAGCAGATACTGTTTTAAAAGAGGCTGAACCTATATTAAAATCAGCTGTTGAATAATTAGATAAATTAAATAGAGGTGATATCGGTGAAATAAAATAAAATAATAATCCACATGCTTTAGTTAAATATACAGTAGAATGCGTTGCTATATTATTAGAGGAAAAATCTGACTGGGATCATATTAAAAAACATGTTCTATCTGATGCAGGATTATTAAATAAATTGAAAAATTTAAAAGGAGAAAATATTACTCCCGCAACTAAGAATAAAATCAAAAAAAAAAGTAAATTTTCATTATATATATATATAAATTAAAATAGTCGCTGAAAATCCATTATTTATTCCATCTGAAATAGTAAAGATTAATTTAGCAGCAAAATCACTCTGTGAGTGGGTTCATGCAGTTTCTAGTTTTACTGATATTTTCAAAGACATTTAAACAAAAAAAGATTAATGTTTATAAATGGATTAGTAATTAGCAAAAGCAAATGCAGCATTAGATGTTAAATAAAAGGTATATTATAATTAATATAGGAACTTGACGTTGTGATATAAAAAGTGTAACAATTAGAAAAATCATACAATGAATCAAAATAAGAGAAAGATTCTTTAGATAATGAGATAAAATAAACAGAAGGTAGATTAAGTAGAGCATCATAATTAACTGATGGTTTAGCTGATGAATAGATTAGATGGCAAGAAAATGTTATAATTTTAAAAGAAGAATTAGATGTATTATTAGGAAATGTGTTTTTAGCAGCATCTAGTATTGCATATTATGGTCCATTTACAGGAGTTTATAGAGAATAAATAGTGAATTAGTGGATAGAAAAGATAATAGAATTTTAATTACCTTATTCTGAAAATTATAACATTTAAAATATCATGGGAAATCCCATTGAAATAAGAGATTGGAACTCAAAAGGACTACCAAGTGACACCATTAGCGTTAATAATGGTATATTAGTTACTAATTGTATGTCATTCCCTTTGTTAATTGATCCATAAACATAAGCTAATGCATGGATTAAATAAAAGGAATAAGCTAATCAATTGAAAATTGCAAAGTAATATATTTTTAATAATAAATTAAAATATTATAGATTATCATAAGATACAATTATAAAATCTGTTGAAATGTGTTTACGAATGGGAACACCAATTCTAATTGAAGATATAGAAGAATAATTATCATCATTATTAGAACCATTATTATCTAAATAATTCAATATTATCAATGGACGTAAAGTATTAAGATTAGGTGATTCTGATATAGAGTATGATGAAAATTTTAGAATGTATTTTACTACTAAATTATAAAATCCTCATTATTTGCCTGAAATTTTCATTAGAGTAACTGTTATTAATTTTACTGTGACTTAAGAAGGGTTATAAGAGTAGTTGTTAGGTAATAATTTAAATTCAAATTATTAAAATTAATAGGTGACGTTGTTAAAAAAGAAATGCCAGAAGTTGAAATGGTTAGAAAAGAATTAGTAGTGTAAATTGCTTAAGGAAAACTATAGTTAAAAAAAGGAGAAGATAAAATATTAGAATTACTAACAAATAGTAAAGGCATGATATTAGATGACATTGAATTAATAGAAAGTCTTAAATAAAGTAAAGAAACTGCAAATGTTGTTAGTGAGAAATTAGAAATTGCTGAAAGTAAATAAGAAGAAATCAATTAAGCTATGAGCACATATGCACCTGTGGCCAGAAGAGGTATTTTTATTGCAATTAAAAAATATCATATATAGGTACCGTACTTTATTTTGTTATTGCTGATTTAGCATTAATAGATCCTATGTATCAATTCTCTCTAAATTACTTCGGAAATTTATTTAATACAATCATAGATAATACCCTCGAATTAGATAATAGAATAAATTTATTGATCAATAATATCACATAAACTGTTTTCGATAATATTTGTAGAGGATTATTTAATAATCATAAAAGAATATTCTCATTCTTAATAGCAGCAAAAATATTAATTGTAGAGCTATAATAAGTTTCAGTAAAAGAATGGAATAGTCTTATAAAAGGAGTTCTTATCTTGAAATAAAGTGACATTCCTAAACCTGAAAAGGCTACATTTTCAGATGCTATTTGGTAAGGGTTCTTAGCTATTTAAGATGATCATTAAATATATAAAGATGTTTTAGATAGTATCAATTAAGGTAATTATCATATAATCATAATATATATTAATAATATATATTTACAATAAATATTTATAATTATATGAATTTATAATTAAAATATAATTAATATAGATTTCGCACCTTGGTTAAAATGGCTATCAGCACCAAATATTCATTTAGAATAACCACCTATAGAGATACCTAGTTTCTAAAAACTTTTGATTATTAACATATTTAGATAAGAAAAAACTATTTATGCAATGGATGAATTCATTAGATTTATATTAGGAGATTTATTTGCTACACCTATTGTACCAACTATGGAATAAGTATATAATGATACTGATTATAAAACTCCTTTAATATTCATATTATCACCAGGGGCTGATCCTATGCTTACTCTATTGGTAATTCATTTATAAATTTAATATTAATAATAATAGAGATTCTCAAAAGAAATGAAAATTCCAACAGAGAAATTCTAAATAATTAGTTTGGGATAGAATTAAGGTAGATATATAAATAAATAAAGGTCCAATTGCTGAGGCCGCAATAAATTAATCGATTAAAACAGGTGGTTGGGTGTTATTATAAAATTGTCATCTTGGAAAATCATTTATGCCTAGTTTAGAGAAGAAATTAGAATAATTATCAGATCCTGGGATGTTAGGTGAAATAAACACGTAATTTAGACTATTTTTGACATCTATGCCTTGTGATTATTTCCCTGTTACTGTATTATAAAATGGAATGAAATTAACAAATGAAGCTCCTAAAGGACTTAAAAGCAATATGATAAAAACTTATATGGATCTAACAAATGAAAGAATGTCTATTAACAATTAGAAAGATAACTTCTTTAAATTAACGTTTGCTTTGAGTTTATTCCATGCATTAATATAGGAGAGAAGGAAGTTTGGACCTATTGGATGGAATATTAAATATGAGGTAATGATTTATAATGGTTTCTAATTTTTTCATATTTATATGATATTTATTAAAATAGTTTAATGACAGTGACTTGGATACTTCATTGACAGTTTTAAAATCTCTTTTAGAATAATAATAAGATGTACCTTGGGATGCTTTACATTTTGTCACTGGTATGATAAACTACGGAGGTAGAGTAACTGATGAATGGGATAGAAGATGCTTAAATTCTATATTATTCAAAATTTGTGCAAAAGGAGTATTAACTGATAATTTTGCTTTTTCATAATCAGGAATCTACTATTCTCCTAAAGTTGGAAATTTATAAGATTATAAAAACTACATATAATCATTGCCTGATGAAGATCAACCAGAAATATTTGGAATGAATAACAATGCTAATATCAATTTTTAATTGAATGAAAGTAAAAAGGTTGCTTTTATAATTATTAATTTATTAAATTATTAACTTTTTAATTAACTGTTTTATTAAAATTATAGGTAATTGAAATAATACTATAAATATAACCTAAAGATGCCGTGGCATCATCTGCCTAATCTCCAGATGAATAAGTATAAGCACTTTGTAGTATTTTTGAGTAAAAAATGCCATCAATTCTAAAATTTGAGGGAGAAGTTAATTTCTTGGATGCAATGGAAGTCTGTGTTTTATAAGAGAAAGACAGATTTAATTTGTTAATTTAAGTTTTAAACAAATCTTTAGAGGATATTAAAAAGGCTATTAAAGGTGTTATATTAATGACTCCCATATTAGATGAAATGTATAATGCACTTTTAAAAAATTAAATACCTAAATTATGGAATTCTAAAGCATATCCAAGTTTAAAACCATTGGCAGCCTGGTTTGATGATTTCTTATAAAGAATATAGTTTATGTAAAACTGGCTTGAAAATGGTAAACCAAAAGCATATTGGTTATCATGTTTCTTTTTCCCTTAAGGATTTTTGACCTCGATATTATAAAATTATAGTAGAAGATTGAAAATTCCAGTTGATAGATTGAGCTACAGATATTAGATTTTAGCAATAATAAGCTATGAATAAATAACTGGACCACCTTAGGAGGGATGCTATATATATGGTCTATTTTGTGAAGGATTTAGGTAAAATATATTGTTAATAATGAACTAATATTAAATGATAATATTATTAATATAAATAGAATCGAAACATCATAGAATAAAACTATAATGGAAGAAAGTTTACCAGGTTAGATATTTACATCTTGTCCTGTTATATAATTCATACCAGCTGAGTCTTATGTAGCTAAAGATACAGATTTCATCTGTCCTGTTTATAAGACATTATTAAGAGCAGGAACTTTAAGTACAACTGGATCTAGTACTAATTTTATAATTGGTATATAGCTAACATCAAATTAGAAATCAGACTATTGGGTCTTACAGGGTTCTGCATTAATGTGTGCCTTAGATAAATGATTAATTATAAAGATATATTATATTTATCATTAAAATTCAATATTATTCAAAATTCATAACAATTTCATTAAAATTTTTATAACAATTTAATATTATAACAAATTCGTGAAAATTATAAATAATTTATAAAAATAAATCAGAAATCAAATAATTATTATAAAGAATAATTTATAAAATAAGTCTTTTTTTTCTATCATTTTGGCGCTAAATGCATGATTTTTGAATATTAGTATTTAATCACAGCTCTTTTAAAATATCCATTTTTAGAAAAATGAAATTAAATTTGTACCAAATATTAGAGAATTAGAAGACAAAAATATTATAAGACGAATCAACTCGACATTCGTTAATTTAAGATGAATAATAGATTATTAAGAAAGTGAAAAATGAATTATCAGACAAAACTCTAAATATTATTAAAAATATTTAAAATAAAAAATAAATTTAAACAAATGATAATGAATATAATAAATTCAATCGATAATTCAAAAATTAGAAATATTATACTAAATAAAATAAAGTTAGTGGTACTTAAAACTTTATTTATCTAAGTAAGGATGGTTTTGATATATTCCATTAAAATCTTGAGATCGAATAAAATATTATTAATAAAATATAATTAAAAGAAAAATAGTATTAAGCTTTTAAAGTAATATTTATTAATATTAAATTTTATAATTTTTAATTTAATATAGGAAATATAAATCAATTATAATGAAAATGAATTTATTCAAATAAACTAAGAGATTAAAAAATACTATAAAATGCGATGTGTATAACATGCATTTATAGTAAATGTTATCACATTTCTTAAAAAAATAGTTTAGTTATCAGAATGTTTTTTTTTATTATAAAAAGAGGAAATTTATAACTATATTGATAATTCATGCAGAAGGGGATATTACACCAAAATTAGAGATATTTTCGGCACCATATTAAGATAGAATTGAGTTTATTATAATTTTATACACAATTAATCGTTATA
>Ga0228672_1000764_pt1 | contig 14409 bp, 9 predicted proteins | sample 90DmetaG_FD_182788 | JGI IMG/M metagenome (GOLD analysis project Ga0228672, IMG submission 182788) | Seawater microbial communities from Monterey Bay, California, United States - 90D | ecosystem: Environmental > Aquatic > Marine > Coastal | place: USA: California | collected 2016-11-08 | reverse complement strand
ACAGTACTTTTCTGTGATGTTCTATTTTATTAAATTAAGAATATATATAAGAAAAGATACTTTATTGTTGTAGTTATTAGGGGCTTTGAAACTGTGGACACTTCGCTCTATTGGGCGTGTGACTTGGTTATCACCGGAGTATAAGTCGGTAAACAATAACCGTATTTCCTCAGCAGAAGCCTGTGATGACTTTTGGATAAGTATGGCCTTTTTTGGCTTTTATATTCGCCGGTATTTACGCACAGCTAAGTGCACAGGCTTACAGGCCCCCTTCTGCACAGGCTTATCAACATAATGCGAAAATAATTGAAAGTTGGTGGCAAGGTGTGAATAGACTGTTATTTGCCGATGCAAAAGGAACTGAAAATCTGTCCTAAGATATCATCGCTAGATACCTTGCCTGTGAGAGAGTCGATGGCGTTTTGAACTAATTTCAAGTCTTCGGAGAGCAGCTCAGCCGCGCTGTGTAGGCTGAATGCAGACAAGGCATTTGCAAGGTGTTGATTGGCAACGCTCAGTGCCTCAACATGGCGTTGCCTTGCGCTGAACTGGCTAGTTTGATGACCTTCACCCAGTAATATTGTTTCAATAACCGAGGTGAGACTTTGCAGTCCCTCACCTGTTTTAGCACTCACTCCTACCCGAGTTATCCCATCTTGTGATGCCATAACACCTGCCGTTCGGCCCGACTGGTCGATCTTGTTGTGCACTTTAATGATTAAGTTGTGTTTGCTGGGAAAATCAACCTCATCATCAAAGTCCTGATCAAGAAGACAGGTGTCGTCGATAACATGGATAATCAGGTCGGCCATACCTGCTGTGTGTTTAGCGCGTTTTACGCCCTCTTTCTCGATGACATCCTGAGTTTCTCTGATACCGGCTGTATCGATAATTTGTAACGAGAAATCACTGATATTGATGGTTTGTTTTAGTGTGTCGCGTGTTGTTCCGGGTAAGTGAGTAACAATGGCGACGTCATCGTGTGCTAGCGCATTGAGCAGGCTACTTTTACCCGCATTGGGTGCGCCAAATAGTGCGGCTGTATACCCCTGCGTTTTCCGTTGGGCTGTCGATACTTCGTTTAAAAGCGAAGAAATGGTTTCTTGGCATTCATTTAGGCGCTCAATAACTGAATGGCGTTTAAGGACATCGATGTCTTCTTCAGGAAAGTCGATAGAAGCTTCGGTGAGAGCACGCAGTTCATTAAGGCGCTGGCTGAGTGTGGTGACCAGTGTTGAAAATCCGCCCGCGAGTGATGAGCTGGCGAGTCTGGCGGCGGTTTCGTTTTCGGCAGCGATCAGATCAGCAATGGCCTCTGCTTGTAACAGGTCTATTTTACCGTTCAAAAATGCTCGCTCAGAGAATTCACCGGGTTGCGCACTTCTCGCACCAAGGTCCAGACAGCGGTTCAATATACTTTGTAAAACCACGTGCCCACCATGGCCCTGTAATTCAACGACATCTTCACCGGTAAAGGAGTTTGGACCAGGAAAATAGAGTGCGATTCCTTTATCAAGTATGTCGCCAGAGGCTGCCGTAAATGACGTGTAATGTGCGAACCGTGGAGTCAGTGCGGTGTTTATGACCTGCGAGGCGATGGCAGAAGCCTGGGGTCCGCTTAATCGAATCATGCCGACAGGGCCGTTACCCCTTGCGGTTGCGACGGCGGCAATTGTGTCGGTTTCTAATCCTGCCAAACGATGAAGACCTTATCGGGCCGCTTGTTCAATCTGCCGAGTCACAACGTATTGCTGTGCAAACGACAGCAAGTTGTTGCAAAGCCAGTACAACACCAAACCGGCTGGGAACCACATCATTAAAAACGTAAAGGCAATGGGCATGTACTGCATAATCTTTGCCTGCATGGGGTCGGGTGGAGCGGGGTTTAAGCGCTGCATCAAATACATGCTTATGCCCATAAGAATCGGCAGTACGAAATAGGGGTCCATGGCAGAGAGGTCGTCTACCCACAAAATAAAGGGTGCGTGGCGCAGCTCAACGGACTCAAGGAGTACCCAATACAATGCAATAAAGACAGGCATTTGAATCAGCATGGGTAAACAGCCACCCATTGGATTGATTTTTTCCTTCTTCCACAATTCCATCATAGCCTGCTGTTGCTTGGCTTTGTCTTCTGCGTACTGGTCTCGGATGCTTTGTATTTTTGGTTGTACCGTTCGCATTTTCGCCATCGACTTGTAACTCGCGGCCGACAATCTAAAGAAGGCGAGCTTGACGCAGATGGTAAGAATAATAATGGCGACACCCCAGTTAATTACAAATGCCTGAATTGTTGTAAGTAGCCAGAACAGGGGTTGTGCTAACCACCATAGCCACCCGTAATCAATTACGAGGTCTAGATTTTCAGCTAGATCTGCAAGGGCAATTTGGTCTTTTGGTCCGACGTAAAGCCGTTGTGAGACGGTTGTTGTTTCCCCGGGAGCGACCGTAATTGATGGGTTTTTAAAACCAATTACGTTATCGCCGGTTGATAACCTGCTTGCAAAGTAGTCATGCGATTCATTTTGGGCAGGTATCCATGCGGAAACAAAATAATGCTGCAAAATGGCGACCCAACCCGCGGGTAGTTTCTTTGCGAAGGGTTCATCTGCGAGATCAGAAAAAGACAGTTTCGTATAGCGTTCGTCGGGTTGTGTTAGTGCTGCACCTAGATAGGGACTGACGCCAAACCCAACGTTTGCGTTAGGGGCTTCTGTGTTGTCCCGCTTTAGTTGAGCGAAAGGGGTCATCGATGCACTGGCAGAGCCAGAGTTAGTAATTGTGTAGTCGACATCAACGAAATAACGACCGTCGCTGGCGGTAAAGCGCTTAAAGACCTTGAGTCCGTCGTCTCGGTTTCCTGCCCACGCCAGGGTTAACGTCTGGCTGCGATCATCATTGGTCGTTGTTCCTAGAGAAATATATTGTGCTCGTTGACCGCTTGCATCAATGCCATCTGCGCCAATGAGGCCACTTTGCGCGACATAGGTCCGGAGCGCACTTGATTCCAACAATAAAAAAGGTTGGTCCGGAGTGTCGAGTCGTGTGGGGAATTTTGGTAGAGACGCGTCCATTACATCACCACCATCTACGCTTACGCGAAGATTGAGTGTGTCGGTGGTTAAAGGTGCCAAGCCACCGGTGTACCCGTCTGAAGGGAGAGGGGTTGTATCTGCAGAGACCATAGGTATGTCTGATAGCGTCGAGTCAGAGCGCGCACCGGCGGTTTGGTCGTTGTACGCAGGCGACGTTCCGGGGGCATTTAACACCTCGGCGGCATATCGTTCGGCTTGGTTCTTGTTGTAATCATCCGAATATTGATTCCATTCGATCAATAGCATCAGCGAAAGAACGGCGGTGGAGCTGATGAGTAATAAGCGTAGGGGGTCCATTACGTCCTCGGTCTATTGGTCGTTTCTGCTTGGGTTATCAACGGTATCTGGAACTGGATCATAACCGCCGTCGCTCCATGGATGACAGCGAGAAATGCGTTTTATGCTCAGAATGCTGCCTTTTATCGCGCCGTGTTCAGTAACGGCCTCAAGCGTATAGGTGGAGCAACTGGGGTGGAATCGACATCGGTTACCGATAAACGGGCTGATGAAGAGCTGATAGAGCTTTATGGGCGCGATGATGACGATAAGAAAAAATCGGTGAAACAGTGATCGCATCAGGGGCGCTCCCTTTTTTTAAGAAGCTTTTGCCAAACAGCCGCGATGTCTGTACGTAATTCAGCGTTCGACTTTTCAGCGACGCCACGCCGAGCTAAAAAAATGACGTCGATGGGCGCAGGAAGGGGGTTTAAGCGAAAGTGTTCTCTGACAATTCGCTTTATTCGATTTCTTTGAGTCGCGTGCCGGACATTTTTTTTGGCGACAATGACGCCAAGCCGTGACTGAGGCTTACACGAAGAAACACTGAGCAACATACCTGAGGCGCCGCTTGCCTTTACGGGGTTACCGTCAAAAACAGCGCTAAAGGCCTTTTTGTCGAGTAGTCGGTGGTGTTTTGGAAACGAAGTGCTCATGGGCTCGCTGCCCACAGGGTATTACGCTGACAGACGGAGACGTCCACGCGCACGCCGTCGCGCCAAAACTTTACGGCCATTCTTTGTAGCCATGCGTGCACGGAAACCGTGGTTGCGCTTGCGCTTTAAAACGCTGGGTTGGAATGTACGCTTCATGCTAGGTGCCTTTGGTAGACAGTCGTGAAATCAGGGGGGCGGAGTATAGGTACGTCAGCCGTTACTGGCAATAGGCAATACACCACAAATCACAATGTCGCGCCGTGTAGAAATTATTTTTGAGTAAGTGCCTGCTAACGTCTTGAGGTCCAGATCAAAGGGTTTTTTGTTGTAGACAATTTAGTTGGACTGTTTTTGCAACACAAAATCCATAACTTATACACAAGAAACTCACAGAAAAAGCTTTTTCAGCACTTGATTTTTTTTGATTCCTTAGTTTTCCCAAAAAAAACATAAGCCGTTGATTTGTATTGCTTTAATTGTTCTTGATCTGAAGATAAATTTGTGGATAACTAGGCGCAGATTAAGGGCCCAGCACTGCGCCGACGTTTGACTAGCCACATCCGCACGATTACGTACGATTAATGGTTGCGTTACAAGTCGATACAGCCATTCATAACAAAGATTACATAATAATATGCATCGAACTTCCATAGATCACCTGCCAGCTACCAATCAAAGTCTTTGGGATGATTGTCTCCTTCAACTTAAACGAGAGGTGCCAGAAGTTCAGTTTAATACCTGGGTGAGGCCACTGACGCCTGTTGAGGATCGAAATGCGTTTGTCTTGAGAGCACCGAACCGCTTCATTAGAGATTTTGTTGAAGATAAGTACAGTCATCTGATCAGCGAATGCTTGTCGATGTTGAGCGCAGATGTACAGAGTCGGACGCTGAGGGTAGTAACGGGCGAAAGCGGGGGTTTGAGTCACGGCACAGCTGCCGCACCTAACCTAATGGAGCCAAACCTGAACACACCAACAAGCTTCAGTTTAAGCGCCCGTTCTCAAAGGCCTGTCAGTCAGCCAAGAGAGCAAAGGGTGGTGGTTCCCTCGCACCAGCATAATCTGGTGGACGGGTATACGTTTTCCAGTTTTGTTGAAGGAAAAAGTAACCAACTAGCGTTGGCGGCAGCCCAGCAAGTGGTAGAAAGCCCGGGAGATGCTTACAACCCACTGTTCTTGTATGGGGGCGTTGGCTTGGGTAAGACGCATTTAATGCACGCCGTTGGTAACGCCTTAAGGCAGCGCAAGCCGGATGCAAAGATCGTTTACCTGCATAGCGAGCGGTTTGTAGCTGACATGGTAAAGGCCTTGCAATTAAATGCGATTAACGATTTTAAGCGTTTTTACCGCTCGGTTGATGCGCTTTTGATCGACGATATTCAATTTTTTGCTAATAAAGATCGAAGCCAGGAGGAATTCTTCCATACATTCAACGCCTTACTGGAAGGTGGTCAACAAATGATACTCACGTGTGATCGCTATCCAAAAGAAATTGATGGTGTTGAGGAGCGCTTGAAAAGTCGTTTTGGCTGGGGTCTTACTGTTGCAGTAGAACCACCTGAGCTTGAAACCCGAGTGGCTATTTTGATGAAGAAGGCGGAGCAAGCCGGTATTAATATCTCTCACGAAGCCGCCTTTTTTATAGCGCAGCGGATTCGGTCGAATGTTCGCGAGCTTGAGGGAGCATTAAAACGTGTTATTGCGAGTGCGAACTTTACGGGCCGTCCCTTTGACATTGATCTTATTAAAGAGAGTTTAAAAGACCTTCTTGCACTTCAAGACAAACAAGTGTCGCTTGATAATATCAAGCGTACGGCGGCGGACTACTACAAGATTAAGGTCGCAGATCTGCTTTCCAAGCGGAGGAATAGATCTGTTGCTAGGCCGCGGCAGGTGGCTATGGCGTTGTCAAAAGAACTAACAAATCATAGCCTGCCCGAGATTGGTGATGCGTTTGGTGGTCGAGATCACACGACAGTGCTGCACGCATGCCGTAAGATAACGGAGTTAAGAGAAACAACGTCCGATATTGGGGAAGATTACAAAAACCTGCTACGTTTGCTAACAACGTAATATTACAGCGGGTTGCTGAAAAAGAGAGAAAGGAAGAATGAAATTTTCGGTATCTAGGGATGCGCTTATTCGGCCACTTAATTTGGTAGCAGGTGTAGTTGAGCGAAGGCAGACGCTCCCTATCCTGTCCAATGTGTTGATGAGCTTGGAAGGCAATCGATTGTCACTCACGGGCACAGATCTTGAAGTAGAGCTTGTGGGGCGCATAGAGGTAGTCAATGCGGGCCCAGATGGCGACATTACTGTCCCCGCCCGAAAGTTAGTTGATATTTGTAAAAGCTTACCTGACGGTGTCGATATCAACTTTAGTGTTGAAGATGGTCGTGTCACGGTGAAAGCAGGCCGCAGCCGGTTCACGCTGTCAACACTTCCTGCAGCTGAGTTTCCCACGGTCGAGGCCGGTGAGGGCGAGGTTGATTTAGAGCTGTCACAATCGCTTGTTCGCCAGATGATTGAGCGCACTGGCTTTGCTATGGCGCAGCAGGATGTTCGTTATTACCTCAACGGCATGTACTTGGAGATTAAGGCCGGGCGTTTGCGCTTTGTTGCAACCGACGGTCACCGCTTGGCGCTTTGCACTGCGCCGGGGGAGTTGGCCGCAGAGGATAAGTCAGTCATTGTACCGAGGAAGGGCATATTAGAGCTTGCGCGCCTCCTTGATGGCGATGGATCCGTAACACTTATTGTCGGTTCGAACCACATTCGCGCCGTGACTGATCAGTTTACATTCACTTCAAAGCTGGTTGATGGAAAGTTTCCTGAGTATGAGCGCGTGTTGCCAAAAGCCCCGGATAAGGCCGTTTCAGGTGATCGGTCGGAGTTGAAGCAAGCCTTCACACGAACCGCCATCTTATCCAACGAGAAATATCGTGGCGTGCGATTGTCTTTGTCAGAGGGTGCGTTGGAGATAACGGCTAACAACCCAGAGCAAGAGCAAGCCGAGGAATCGGTGCCAGTTGATTACGCTGGTGATGTGCTCGAGGTTGGCTTTAATGTCAGTTACTTGCTCGATGTCATGGGTGTTTTGTCAGGCAACACGGTTCGCATGTCGTTGTCGGACTCAGCGAGTTCTGCATTGATTGAAGAAGGGGAAGCCGTCAGCGGCGAGGCAGAGGCTCTCTACGTCGTTATGCCCATGCGACTCTAAGGTTCTTGCTCGCGTTGCTTAATCAGCTCTCGATTGAGAACTTCCGAAACATCACTGTAATGTCACTGTCCCTTGACGAGGGCGTAACAGCGTTTACAGGTGATAATGGCGCGGGCAAGACCAGTATTTTAGATGCCGTTCATCTGCTTGGGACAGGCAAACCGTTTTCCACTCACCGCATTAACCACGTCATTCATCGCGAGTCCCCATCAGTCCAGGTGGTGGGGCGCTTATCGGCACCTGCAAAAACAGTTTTAGGTGTGCGCCGCGATCGTGGAGGTGGTGGAGAGGCGCGCATTTCAGGCGCACCGGTAAAAACGCTGTCTGAACTGGCCAAGGCGCTGCCTTTGGTTGTGATGAATGCGGAAACACTGAATGTTATTCGCGACGGGCCTGAGGGTCGACGAAAGTTTATCGATTCGTTTGTGTTCCACGTGGAACAAGACTTTGCACAGACATCCCGTCGTTATCAAAATGCACTTAAACAGCGAAACGCGTTGTTGCGGGACCGCCGCTCAGCTGACGATGCGGTTTGGGTTCGAGATTTGTCGGTGACGGGGGAGTTGTTGAGTGCGGCTCGATCGCGCGCGGTTATTTCGTTGGCCAAAGCGCTAGAGGGCGTGTTGTCGGACGTGGATATTTCGTTGCCCTCGTGGAGGCTGCTTCAACGGCCTGGTTGGGGTGGTGGTTTGTCGCTTCATGACGCACTGGCCGCTTCCTCTGATTCCGATCGTCAGAGAGGGTTTACACAGGTGGGGCCGCACAGGGGTGATGTGGTTTTCATGGTTGAGGGGTCGCCTGCACATGAAGTGCTATCGCGCGGTCAACTGCGGGTTTTGATGGCGGCGACAAAGCTTGCTCAGGCGCGTGTTATGCGCCGTGATACAGGTGTATCGCCGCTGTTGTTGGTTGATGATGTTGCTGCCGAGCTCGACGTTAATAATGCTGCGGGGTTGTTTCGCAGCATGGTGTCAGATGGCTTTCAGGTGCTTGCTACTATGGTTGATGCGACAGGCGCGTCCGCGTGGACTGAAAATAGATTGTCAAATGTGTTCCACGTGGAACACGGAACGATCATAGATGGCAATTAAGTGGCATAATGGGGGGGAGTTAAAGGAGATCTCATGGAAGACACAACACCCGGCGTAGAAGAAGCCAACTACGATTCATCGAGCATTAAGGTTCTGAAGGGCCTTGATGCGGTAAGAAAGCGTCCGGGCATGTACATCGGTGACACCGATGACGGCACAGGCCTACACCACATGGTCTTTGAGATTGTTGATAATTCGATCGATGAGGCGTTGGCCGGACACTGCAACCAAATAGATATTGTTATTCATCCCGATGAATCCGTAAGCGTCAGTGATGATGGGCGTGGCATTCCGACTGAGCAGCATGAAGAGGGCGTGTCTGCGGCAGAGGTGATCATGACGGTACTGCACGCGGGTGGTAAGTTCGATGACAACACCTACAAGGTCTCCGGAGGCCTACATGGTGTGGGCGTGTCGGTTGTCAATGCACTGTCTGAAGAGTTGTGTTTAACCATTCGCAGGCAGGGAAAGCTCCACGAGCAAATTTACAGGCACGGTGTTCCCGATGCGCCGTTGTCGGTCATTGGTGATACCCAAGATTCTGGCACGTCTGTTCGGTTTAAGCCCTCAGCCGAGACGTTTTCCAATATTAAGTTTCACTTTGATGTGCTGGCAAAGCGACTACGAGAGCTCGCTTTCTTGAACTCTGGGGTAAGAATTGTTTTATCCGACGAGCGCAGTGGTCAGAGCGAAACCTATTGCTACGACGGTGGACTGAGCGCCTTTGTCGATTTTCTGAACCAAGCCAAATCACCGATTAATAAGGTGTTTCATTTTGACGTGCAAAGCGATGAAGGCGTCGGTGTGGAGGTGGCCTTGCAATGGAACGATGGTTTTCAGGAAAGCATCTTCTGTTACACCAACAACATTCCACAGCGCGATGGCGGAACGCACTTAGCAGGTTTTCGCTCAGCGTTAACACGAGGCCTTAATGGCTATATAGAGCGAGAGGGCTTAGCAAAGAAAGCGAAAGTAAATACAACGGGTGACGACGCGCGGGAAGGGCTGACGGCTATCGTCTCAGTTAAAGTCCCCGATCCTAAATTTTCCTCGCAGACAAAAGATAAGCTTGTTTCAAGCGAGGTTAAGCCAATTGTTGAGCAGGCTATGGGCGCGGCGTTTGGCGCGTTCCTGTTAGAAAACCCAAGTGATGCGAAATTAATCGTTGGGAAAATGCTTGACGCGGCAAGGGCCCGGGAAGCAGCCAGAAAAGCGAGAGAGATGACGCGACGCAAGGGTGCGCTTGATATTGCGGGCCTACCTGGGAAACTAGCGGATTGCCAAGAGCGAGATCCGTCCTTATGCGAACTTTACTTGGTTGAGGGAGATTCGGCGGGCGGATCGGCCAAACAAGGCCGAAATCGTAAATTTCAGGCGATTTTGCCCCTAAAAGGAAAGATCTTGAATGTCGAACGTGCCCGGTTCGACAAAATGCTGGGTAATGCCGAAGTTGGCACCATTGTTACGGCTCTTGGCTGCGGTATCGGCAAAGACGAATTCGACCCGGATAAGCTGCGATATCACCGCATTATCATCATGACCGACGCGGATGTTGATGGATCCCACATTCGTACCTTGTTGTTGACGTTTTTCTTCCGTCAAATGCGCGAACTGGTTGAAAGGGGACATGTTTACATCGCTCAACCGCCGCTTTACAAGCTGACGCGGGGTAAAACGAGCCAGTACCTCAAGGATGAAGAGGGGCTTGCTGAATATCTAACGAATGCCGCGCTAATTGATACGACGCTCTATAAAGATGAAAACAGTGACGGTCTCTCAGGCGAGGGTCTTGCAAATATTGTGTCGCGTTACCAGCATGCACAGCACACCATTGAGCGTTTGAGTCGCGTTTATTCGGCGGATATTTTGTGGGAGCTGGTTTATACCGCGCGCTTGCACGTCGATGCTATGGGCGATGAAGCCTCTGTTGCGGCGTTCTCTGAGGCGTTAAGTGAGCGCTTACTATCAATAACAGGAAGCAACACCAGTTACGAGTGTTTATTACGGCGTGATCCAGAGCGAGGTAACTACTACGTCGTGGTTAGACGTACCGCGCACAGTGTTGCGACCGATATCGTCTTGGGACACCACCTGTTTAGCTCTAATGAATACCGTGACTTGACAGAGCTTGGAGCACTTTTGGCGGACGCCGTGAGCGCTGACAGTTTTGTGAAGCGGGGAGAGAAAGTGTTCGCGTCTTCCGACTTCGCAAACATAATGCGATGGCTTCTAGATGAGGCGCGTCGAGGTTGTTCGATTCAGCGGTACAAGGGCTTGGGCGAGATGAACCCAGGCCAGCTGTGGGAAACAACGATGGATCCCGATGCCCGACGAATGTTGCGTGTCACAATTGAAGATGCGATTCGTGCCGATCAAATGTTCGTGACGCTAATGGGTGATGACGTTGAGCCGCGGCGCGACTTTATTGAAACCAACGCATTGGCCGTTGCAAACCTCGACGTTTAAGGTAATCGCTCTGCCCTAAGTCCTTGTTTATACAGGGCTTAGAGGCCTAGTCTGGTTCTTCTTTATTTGGTGTATTTCCCTTGTCTGTGGCAAGAGACAGTTGATTGGCGTCGGTCTGTTCCGGGAGGACGTCTATGTTTTCTGGAAATGATTTTGACACTCGTGTCGACAGCGTTTGGAAACGATCGACTTTGCCGTGAAGCCCCTGCCGTCCGACCAAGCTTTTAACCGCATCATTGTAGCGTTTTGTGGTTTGCGAAAGCGCACTACCCACGTTCTCCATCCGCTCTGCAACCAAACACACGGCATTGAAAATATCGCCGGCGCGGTCGCTAATTTCGCGGGCTTCTTCGTTGCTACGTTCAACCATCCACAAGTTAGCGACGGTCCTCAAAATAGGCATAAGTGTCGTATGGGAGACTAAAATAACGTTTTTCTTGTAGCCGTAATTGAACAGGTCGCGGTTGGTACGCATGATTTCTATATAGGCGGGTTCAACCGGCATGAACATAAGGACAAAGTCTGGGCTTTGAAGGCCGGCTAAGTTTGCATAGTCCTTGTCTGACAACTGGTCGATATGGCGCTTTACCGCATTAGCATGCGCCGCTAATGCTTGTGCTCTAACGGTGTCTTCGTCGGCAGTAATGGCTCTCTCATAGTCGACCAATGACACCTTACTATCGATGACAACATGCTTGTCTTGTGGGAGAAAGATGACAAAGTCAGGAAGAAAGCGCTGACCGTCTTCGCCTTTGAAGGCTTGTTGCGCCTCATAATGTTCGCCCCTGCGAAGGCCCGCAAGCTCAAGTGTTCTTTCAAGCTGGGCTTCTCCCCAGTTTCCCACCAATTTTTTATCACCTTTGAGCGCTTGAGTGAGATTGCTTGCCTCAGAAGACATCACTTGGCCCATGTCGTGAAGCTGCTTTATTTGCGTTTTGAGTACGGCGTTTTGCCCAGTAAGGTCGGTATGAACTTGGTTTACTCTCGATTGAAAGCCATCGATCTTTTCAGAGAGCGGTTTTAGAAGTTGATCCAGTGATTCCTGGTTCCGTGAGGCAAGCGTCTTTTCTCCTTGGCTAACTAAGGTCTGCGCCGCTTTTTCAAACTCTAACTTTAGAACCTTTTTAGCGTCCTCAAGCAGCGCAAGCTTAGCTGTATGCTCTGTTTCCTTGATCGTGAGCGTAGCCTTGAGCCCCTCCTCCCTGGCAACGGAGGCGGAGAGTTGCTCATTAAGCGCGGCCATTTCTATTTTGAGCTGCGCTAACCCCTCCTTCGCCACGTCTCCACGGGTTAACGCTTCACTGACACTTTCCTTGTATTGGCGATGCTTTCGATTGTTGTATGTCGTGGCCGCCAAAAATAGGATGCCCAGAACCAAACTAACAACAAGCGCGTCAAAACTCATCGTGAAAAACCTCGGTTATCTTGCTAGCACCGCCAAGTCGGCAACCCTCAGAAATTGATGACGTAATGCTTTTAGTAATGCCAAACGATTTAACCGTATCGCGTCATTGTCTGCGTTGACGAGTACCTGCTCAAAAAATGCATCGATATCGCCTCTGAGGCCAGCCAAGCAATTAAGTGATTCGACGTAGTTCGAGACATTTAGCGCCTTATCAAGATCATTGCTTGCTTTTCCAAGCGATTCATACAGTGTTGTTTCGGCGGACACCTCGAATAGTGTCGGATCAACATTACCGATGGTTTCGCCCGTTTTCGCCAGGATATTGGCTACTCGCTTGTTAGCCGCCGCGAGCGTCATCGCAGCCTCAGACCCCGCGAAGCCCTGAATGGCTTGGCTTCGACCGTCAATATCGCCAATGGTTTGTGTGCCTACGGCGGTAACCGCTCTTAGCATATCAACCGATACGCCAACCTCTTCGTAATGTGCGGGCAGGCGCTCAAGCAAGTAATGTAAAACTGTGTCGACGGTATCTGCCGATAAGATACCGCTGTCAAACTCAGACGCCGCTTGCCCAATTACCCCTCTGATATCGGATTCTGGCGCGTAAGCCAGTAAAAGCCGTATGACTGCGACTGATGCACGCCTCAGAGCGAACGGGTCCTTTGACCCTGTGGGGCTTTGTCCAATGCCAAAGATACCCACCAGCGTATCAAGCCGATCGGCTAAGGCAAGGGTGGCGGATTCAGGCGTTAGCGGCAGCTGATCACCCGAAAACTTAGGCCAGTAATGCTGCTCGATAGCGTCTGCGACCCCGTCAGAAAGACCGTCGTTAAGTGCGTAGTGCCTACCGGCAATACCCTGTAATTCGGGGAACTCTCCAACCATATCGGACACGAGATCGGCTTTTAAGACAGCGCCTGCGTCACTGACGGTTGCCTCGTCTGCACCGAGCGCACCACTTAGAGCTACCGCAAGCCGCGCAATTCTACGCTGCTTATCTGCCAGAGTTCCCAAGTCGCGTTGAAACAGGACGCTTTCAAGCCGCTCAGACTTTACAGCGAGACTCGTTGCTTTGTCTGTATCAAAGAAAAACGCGGCATCCGCCAATCTAGGACGTATCACCTTCTCATTTCCGTAGACGACCGCTTGCGGATTTGAGCTTTCTATATTGGAAATGGTGATGAACGCAGGTACCAAAGCACCCTCGAGCGTTTCGATATGAAAATACTTTTGATGCTCTCGCATCGAAGAGACAAGTGCTTGGCGCGGTACCGACAAGAACGCGTCGTCAAAAGCCCCTCGTAGTGCAACGGGCCACTCTACAAGACCGGTGACTTCGTTGAGTAATGCCTCATCGATAACCGCGGTTTCAGTATTCGACACCAAAGCCTCGACCTGTTGGCGAATCAGGGTTTTGCGCTCGTTGTGGTCTGCAATGACGTATTGCTCGCGCAGAAGTGCCTCATACGATTCTGGGTTGGGAATGTTGATTTCGCTTTGTCCGTGAAAACGATGACCTCGTGACGTCCGACCAGACTGAAGACCAAATAGCGACACATCGAGTGCGTCGTCACCGAGTAATAAAATGAGCCATTGAACGGGGCGCAAGAATTCGTGACGCTCCCTACCCCATCGCATTCGTTTGGAGACGGGGATTTGTGCCACGGCTTGTCGAACAATCTCTGGCAATGCCTCAGCGCAAACAGCGCCTTGAACACGTTTTACTATGCCAAGTCGGTCGCCTTTGTCGGTGGCAATGGTAGCGAGCGCGTCAACGGCTATGCCCTGCTTTTTGGCGAAACCGATTGCAGCAGGCGTCCAGTCGCCCTCTTTTGTTTTGGCGGCTGCAATAGGCGGGCCCAAAATTTCCTGTTCAGTGTCAGCCGCTTCCTTCGAGACACCCGAAATGATGGCGGTTAAGCGTCGAGGCGTTGCGAGCACTCTCGCCTCGTTAAAGTGCAAACTGTGACCCCTGAGGCCGCTACAAATGCCTGCGGCGAGAGCCTCTGCCATACGCACATATTCACCGGCCGGAAGCTCTTCCGTTCCCAGCTCAAATAAAATCGTTTCTTTGTTCATGCTTGGGCCTCCTTTGCCAGTGCGGCCAATGCAGCTTCGGCAAGGTCGGCGTCCGCCAGAGGGAAGCCCAGTTTGGCGCGTGCGGCCACGTAACCTTTTGCTGCCGCGCGGGCAATCGTT
>Ga0228672_1000761_pt1 | contig 14477 bp, 7 predicted proteins | sample 90DmetaG_FD_182788 | JGI IMG/M metagenome (GOLD analysis project Ga0228672, IMG submission 182788) | Seawater microbial communities from Monterey Bay, California, United States - 90D | ecosystem: Environmental > Aquatic > Marine > Coastal | place: USA: California | collected 2016-11-08 | reverse complement strand
ATGCAAAACTATTACACATCTAAAACTCATATTTGTACTGTTATTAATTTAAATCAGCAGTTATGAGTAAGAATGCAACAGTAAAGTGTCCAAATTGTAAAGAAGTCTTTAAAGTTGATGATTCGGTTTATACCAATATCGTCAAGCAAGTGAGAGACCAACAATTTCAAGAAGAGGTGTCCAATAGATTAGCTATCGCTGAAAATGAAAAGAAATCTGCTGTTGAAATTGCAGAACAGAAGCTAATAAATAACTATCAACAACAATTGGCTAATAAGCAAAGAGAAATAGAAGTCCTAACTCAAAAAAGTAAGTCAGAGCTTATTCAAGAGCTTTCAAAAAAGGATGAAGCTATTAATTCTTTAGAGGCTACACTTGGTAAAATAGATGCTAAAAAGCAATTAGAACTCTCTCAAGCTGTTAGTCAAGTAGAAAAAGCTAAAGATCAACTAGAAAATGATCTTAAGGCAAAAGATTTAGAAAAAGAATTACTACAGAAGTCTTTAACTGAAAAATTTAACAATAAATTAAAATATAAAGACGAAACACTCAAATTAAAAGATGATGAAATAGTTCGTTTAAAAGATCATAAGCAGAAACTTTCAACTAAAATGATTGGTGAAACGTTAGAACAACATTGTGAAATCGAGTTTAATAAATTACGTGCAACAGCATTTCAAAATGCCTATTTTGAAAAGGATAACGATGCTTCAGGTGGTACAAAGGGAGACTATGTGTTCAAAGAAACAGACCACAATGGTAATGAGATCGTGTCTATCATGTTTGAGATGAAAAATGAAGGAGATGAAACCGCTACTAAAAAGAAAAATGAAGATTTCTTTGCCAAATTAGACAAAGATAGAAGAGACAAAGGTTGCGAATATGCTGTATTGGTTTCTTTATTAGAGTCTGATAATGACTTTTATAATACTGGTATTGCAGATGTTTTTCACAAATACGAGAAGATGTATGTGATAAGACCACAATTTTTTATCCCCATCATAAGCCTATTACGTAATGCCGGTAAGAAGTCTATACAATACAAAGAAGAATTGGCTGTAATGCGAAACCAAAATATTGATATTACTAATTTTGAGGATAAGATTAACGAATTTAAAACAGGTTTCGCAAGAAACTATGACCTGGCAAGTCGTAAATTTATGACGGCTATCAGTGAAATTGATAAAACTATCTCTCATTTAGAGAAAACAAAAGCAGCCTTATTATCTTCTGAAAATAACTTACGCTTGGCAAACAATAAAGCAGATGATTTAACGATTAAAAAGTTAACCTATGGGAACCCTACGATGAAGGAGAAATTTGAGGGACTTTAATAGCTTTTAAAAATAAAATCATTGAATAACTATGATGATAAAAAATAAAAAATACGATGCCAATTTCACTGCAGGAGGTCTACTCTTTAATGAGTTCATTGCCTTGGAAGTACTGCTATTAAGTGAAAACTTTGAGGAAGGTATTGCTATTGAGGAGGAACAAAATAATGTAATAGGCATTGCCACGAATTCTGCAAGAAAACGTATTATTTCTGAAATAAAAAGAAGATACCATCTTGCACCAGAAGATTTTTGGAGTCATTTTTTTGGATGGCATGAAAATGAACAAAAATTAGCTCTTTTTTATTTATGCTTGAAGACTTACCCTGTTGTATTAGATCTTCATTATGAGGTGACTATAAAAAAGTTTAAATCAGGAAATAAATTAGATGCTTATGACCTTCAAATGAGATTGGATGAATTAGCGTCTACCGACGAAGATGTCGCTAAATGGTCTGAATCAACATTTAATAAGATAAATGTACAGTACAGAAAAGCTCTAAAAGATGCAGGCTTGTTTGATGGAGAAAAACCAACAAATATTTCAAAAGTAAATGATCACTTCTGGAATTTTTTCAATGACATTAATGAATCTTGGTTTTTGGAAGCCTGTTTTAAAAATTAATTACAATATGACAATTACTGAATTATATAAACAATTAGAAAATAAGGACTTTCAAGATCATGAAACAGGAAATCTTTTTTTCCCCGCCTATATGTACATCTATGATGAGGAAAAGGAATATGAAATTGATCGTGAAATACTAGATATTAAGAATAGATTACACCGGCCAAATAATTACTTAGATGTTATGGTTATTGATCTTTTTGAAATATTTTGTGATTATTTGAAGCAAGAGAAATTTGCAAAAAGCAATAAGTTTGATTTCTATAGGTCCAATGAGTTAGAAAAGTCAGATGCAGTAAAAAAAGCACTAGAAAAAGATGCTTATGACCTTCGTTTTTTAGAGTATATTCATAAAAAAATTCAAATCCATCTTGATAATGCTGGAACATTTGAAGTAGCCTATGTATTTGTGAAAGGTTTCGGTAATGCATACCCTTACATTCGTGCAAGTCGATTTATGAACAACTTCGAAAAACACATTAAAGGATTTAAACTTATTATGTTTTATCCTGGAGAAGCAAAAAATTATTACAGCCTTTTTGGCTTATTAAAAGACGAAAATTTATACAGAGCAATAAAATTAATAAACGCATAAAATATGTTATTAAAAGAAATATACGATAGAAAAATTGACCGTGATATTAACCCAGCGGTGGTTGTTAGTGATAAAAAGAAAGAAACCATAAAAGCAGAGATTGAGGAGTATGTATTTACAGATGAACTCATTGAAAAATTATATCTAATAATAGATACTGTTTTAAACAAACGTTCTGGCAAGTCAGGAATTTGGGTAAATGGCTATTACGGTTCAGGAAAATCTCATTTTATAAAGTATGTTCATTATTTATTGGACATGAGTACTTCTGACATTGCTTTTACAGCATTTGAAAAGGCAGTTTCAGGCTATAATGCTATGGCTTCGGGTGCAAATGAAAATATAACCGTTAGTAATTTAAAATTGTTGCAAAAAAGAGTGTCTTTATCCCATTGTGATAATATCATGTTTAACGTAGAAGATGAAACGGGTGATGGTAACGAAGACGAACGATTGACACGAATATTTTTAAATATGTTCAATAAGTTTAAAGGGTATAATTCAAATGATATCCCTTTAGCCATTCTCTTAGAAAAACAATTGGATAAAAAAGGTGTTTTCGAACAGTTTAAAACAAAAGTAAAAGAAGTAACTGGTTTTAATTGGGAAACCGATGCAGCAGATGCAGCAGCTTTTCAGTTAAATGATATATTGGACATTGCAAAAGAATTTCATCCGGCAATAGATAAAGTTTCTTTGCATGCAAAAATTTCTAACCCAGACAATTATAAGGTTGGTATAAAAGCAACCTTAATTCCCGAATTACAAGAGTTTTTAGAAGGAAAAGATAAGGATTATCGTTTGTTGTTTTTAGTAGATGAGGTTTCACAATACGTTGGCTCCAACAAGGAAATTTTATTAAATTTTCAAAATATCATTGAGCGTGTCAGTGATGACTGTAACAATCAAGTTTGGATAGCCTGTACTGCACAACAAACCTTAGATGAAGTTTCTTCTGGAGCAGATGGTGTTACAAATATTCAAGATGAGTTTGGTAAAATCTTAGGCCGTTTTGATACACGTATTTCACTACAAAGTAACGATGCCTCATACATTACCCAACGAAGAGTTTTAGACAAGAACAGTAACGGTATTGCTGCATTGAGTAAGATGTATGCTGCACACAAAGACTACATAGAAAATCAATTCAAAATTAATCACGATCTATACAAAGGCTATAAGGATGAGGATGAATTTATTGTTGGGTATCCTTTTGTACCCTATCAATTTAAATTAATTGCACATGTTTTTGAAGCTTTTCAGCAATTACAGTTTGTTATAAAAGAAGTAAAAGACAATGAACGGTCTGTTCTTGGGATTACACATTTTACTGCTAAAGAACATGCTGAAGAAGAGGTTGGTGGTTTTATGCCTTTTGATGCGTTTTACAATAAGCAATTTCATACAAACCTCACCAATAGAGGAGCTAAGGCCATACAAAATGCCTTGGAATTACCCTATGTTAAAAATAATGAGTTTGCAGAGCGAGTAGTTAAAGTATTATTTATGATTTCTAATTTATTAGAGAACCAAAGGCAAACTTTTCCTTCAAATATTGAAAACCTGGCAGTCCTATTGATGAATAAAATTGATCAAAATAAGATGCAACTTCAAAAGGATATTAATACAGTGCTCAGTAAATTAGTTGAGGAAAGTATCATCAGAGAGGAAAAAGGGAGCTTTTTCTTTTTTAACGAAGATGAGATGGATGTTCAAAATTTAATCAAAAATCAAACGATTATTTTAGAAGACCGTCTTACTTGTTTTGATGAATTCTTTAGACCTCTAGTTAAAATTGGTTCCAAGGTGACTTTTGGTCAAAATGATTTTAAACTTGGCTATGCCGTTGAAGGAAAAGATTTTTTAAGAAATGGGGACTTTAATTTAACAGTTTTACTTACAGACAATACACCAACAGAGCAAAAGGCCTTAGACCTTAATAAAAAGGATTTAGTGATTTGTATTAACGAGTGGTATAATAAAGATGAAGCATTTAGGAAAAATTTTGATTGGTATTGTAAAACCAATAAATATTTCTTGAGTACATCTGGAGGAGGTACAGGTGACCGTGCCAGAACCAATGAAAATTTTAAAATTCGCAACAGTGAATTAAAAGATAAAATAGAGGGGGTTTTAAAACAAAAATTCCAAGAAACACGCTTTATTTCACAAAATAATATTTTAGATAGCCATCAAGTGAATGGGATAACAGCTCCGGAAAGAGTTAAAAACCTATTAGAATTACACCTTTCAGGAATTTATAAATACCATCACCTTTCAACAGAATATGCAAGAAATCAACAGGAATTAAAAAGATCTGCAGCAGACAATCAAATACCAATGGCAACACTTACTCCTGCAGAACAGTCTGTCAATGATTTTATTACCGCCAACAACAATCAAATTACGGTATACGACCTTATAAATAAATATGCCGAAGAACCATTTGGCTGGCGTTTTGAAGCGGTCTTAGATGTTTTAATTGCCTTGGTTAAAAAGAAAAAGCGGGAGTTTGTATATAATAGGCAACAACGTTTTCCTATTGTAGAATTCATCAACAAAGCGGTATCAACTGCAGAACGTACTTCATGTGAGGTTGTTACCGGTGAAGAAATAGACCAGTCTATTTTAGATAATGTAGTGGTTGCTTATAAAACTATTTTTAACGAGACTTTAGCAGCTGCAACAGATAAGAACATCTTGTATGAAGATTTGATTGATGCCTTGAAGAAAAAATTAGCAAAACATCAAGACTTAGAAACTACCTATTATGGAAAGTACCCTTTTGGTAAGTGTTTCAAGGAAGGAGTTAAACAACTCACAGAATGGATACAGATTAGAGATTTAAAAAAACTCTTTAATACGTTTATAGAATACCAAGACAGCGCCAAGGAACTTTTTGACCGTACCAAAGGCATGGAAGATTTTGCCTCCAGAGCACTTTCACAAATTGGTGAAATACAACGTTTTGTTAGAGATAATAACGAAAATTTTAAACTCTTGGCAACCGACGTCAAAGAGAAAGTTAAAAAAATCAATCATTTTTTAACGCTAGAAGATCCTAGAAACGAATTCCGTCATGTTAGAAAAGCTTATGATGAAGTTGGTAAAGCCTTAGATGAGCATTTAGATACTCTTAAAAGCGAGGTAAAAGCTTCTTATGAAAATGTTTTTAATCAATTGGATGCTTTTGCAGCGCAAAAAAAGGTAGCTAAAGATAAGTATACAGATAGAGATTACACCATAAACGAAATCGATAATCTAACTTCACTAGGGGCTCTACAAAACAAACAACTAAGTATTAGTGATTTTAAAAATAAAGAGCTTGCTAAAATTGTAGCTGCCACTACAACAGGCTCTGGAGAGGTTGCAGAATCTACACTTTATTATGTAACTAGAGCGGCAACAGTGATTACCACAACGGAAGAACTGGAAACGTATCTAGAAAAGTTACGAAAAGACATGACCAAACTCATCATTGAAAACAAAACCATTATTCTTAAATAAATGAACACCAAAACTTTCGCACAAGAATCGAGAAACCTGTTGATGGATGGCGTAGCCAAAAAGCTCCTGTATTGGGGATTTGACACCAAGGGTAATGTGTTGGAACAGCCCAACAAACTCTCAGGTGGATATACCTTTAGAGGCGAGGTGTTTGATGATGCCAATGTGCCACAGCTTTGGGAATCCTTAAAACAGGCGGTACAACACAAAGGTATTGAAGTGGTGGTGGAAGAAGCCGCCTACACTTGGTTCAATCGAATGATGGCACTGCGCATTATGGAGAAGAATGGTTATGAGCAGCCACAGCTAGAGAATGTTTCCGGCATGGAACACACACCAGTAATCCTCCAAAAAGCACGACAAGGCCAATATGCTTTTCTGTCTACTACCGAGCAAACACGTCTTCAAAAAATCATAGGCGATTATACCAAAGACCAAGAAGCTTTTGCGTTGTTATTGGTAGGCTATTGCCACAACCATAAAACCTTAAATCGTGTATTTGGTAAAATAGACGATTATACCGAGTTGTTATTACCCGATAACATGCTGCAAGACGCAGGCTTTTTGCATTTACTCAATACCACCGATGCCATTAGTGATGAAGACTACCAAGAAGTAGAACTCATAGGTTGGTTGTATCAGTTTTATATCTCTGAAAAGAAAGATGAAGTTTTTGCCTCGTTTAAAAAGAATAAAAAAGCAGAAGCCAAAGACATTCCTGCTGCTACTCAAATCTTTACACCCAACTGGATTGTAAAGTACATGGTAGAAAACACTGCAGGTAAAATCTGGTTAGACAAACACCCAGATAGCCCACTAAAAACCCAAATGAAGTATTTGGTAGAGAACGATAGCGATGGTAAAACAGAAGCTATCATTAACAATGTAGAAGAACTTACTTTAATAGACCCAGCAGCAGGCTCTGGGCATATTTTGGTAGAAGGTTTTGAGCTCTTGTACCAAATGTATATGGAAGAATACTACCCGCCAGAAGAGGCGGTAGAAAGCATTTTAAAAAACAACCTTTATGGCTTGGATATTGACGACCGAGCTGCACAACTAGCCACCTTTGCCATTTTACTTAAAGCTGCCAAGGTATATCCTGATGTTTGGCAAAAAGATTGGCTACCCAATGTGTATGCCATGCCAGAAGCACAGGATTTTAGCATGCAAGAAGTCAAAGACTTTTTAGGTACAGAAGGAACAGATTATATAGAAGAATTGGAAGCAGCTCTAGGTCTCATGAAACAGGCAAAGAATTTGGGGTCTGTGATGAAGCTAAGTGTAAGCGAAGCAGCCAGAACATGTATAGAACAACGATTTACAGCACTAGAACAAACCGAATTTCGAGATTTCAATATTGAGACCATTTACCAAAACCTGAAACCTTATATTCCAGTTCTACTCATATTGACGAAAAAATATTCATCTGTAGTAGCAAATCCTCCTTATATGGGGCAGAAGAGTATGAATGCGGATTTAAAGAATTATGTAAACACGAATTATCCAATAACAAAATCTGATTTGATGACCATTTTTATGGAAGTCATTCCAAACATGACAGAAGATAATTCACGTTTCGCATTGATCAATTTACCATCTTGGCTGTTCTTATCCACATTTGAAAAACTTAGAGAGGCCTACCTTGAACTTTTTACATTTGACAGTCTCTTGCATATGGGTAGGGGAATTTTTGGGATTGACTTTGGATCTGTAGCCTTTGCAATAAAGAAAACGAAGTCTGATAATGCCATTGGTAGTTATTTCAGATTACATCAGCGAAACTTCCAACATATTTTATACAGAGACATTGAAAAACTGTTTTTGTATAGCAACGGAAAAGCAGATTACAAATACGACTTTAACCAATATAGAGGTGAAGATGGAATTACAGAAATTCCAGAACATGGAACAGTTGATGGTAATAAACTATTTTATCCTAATATCCCCCAAACCAATTTCTCAAAAATACCGGGGAATCCAATTGCTTATTGGATAAATGATAAATTGATTTCATCATTTAAGAAATATAATCTTTTGGAAGAGTTTTCTAAGGCTAGAATTGGTATGATGACAACGGACAACAAAAGATTTGTTCGAGATTGGCCAGAAGTTTCCAATTTTAGAATTGGATTTAATTTGGGCTCAATAGATGAGTCTATTGCAAGTGGAAAGCAGTGGTTTCCTTATAATAAGGGGGGGGCTTTTAGGAAATGGTATGGTAATAATGAGTTAATAGTAAATTGGAGGAATGCCGGTGAGGATATTATTAACAATGGCATGAACAGCTTCAGAGGAAGAACTTTTTATTTTCAAGAAGGACTTACATGGTCATTTACAGGATCAAATAAATTTGCTGTACGATATAAGCCAAAAGGATTCATTTTTGATATTCAAGGTTCATCAGCTTTCCCAAATAAATCTGAAATATTCTCTTCTTGTGCATTCCTATGTTCTGAATTAGCCAATTATTATTTGAAAATTTTGAACCCAACTTTAACTTTCCAAGCAAACAATTTGAATGTCTTACCGTACATACCGGCCGATACGAATTCAAAAATTGATAAAATCAATACTTTAACCACGAAATGTATTGATACTGCAAAAAATGACTGGGACTCACGAGAAACCTCCTGGGACTTTGAGCAATCATATTTATTAAATGAAACCAATGCTTTAGAACAAGCGGTTCAAACTTGGCAAGAACAAGTCACCAAAGATTTCTTTCAATTACATGCCAATGAAGAAGAACTCAACCGCATTTTTATCGACATCTATGGCTTACAAGAGGAACTTACGCCAGAAGTAGCCTTAAAAGATATTACCTTCTTACAAGAAGAGCTCAATAAAAATGATCTAGAGGCTTTGGAAGAAACCTTTAGAGCGCATGGAGCAGAAGCTATAGAATTACCCATCGATAAAAGCGAAGTCATTTCACAATTCATTTCGTATGCCATAGGTTTGTTTATGGGGCGTTACCGCTTAGATAAACCGGGTTTAAACATTGCCCACCCCAATCCAACGCAAGAAGAGCTATCTAGTTATACCTACAATAAAGGTAAAGTCATTATAGACGAAGATGCTATTCTGCCACTTATGGGCAAGAATTGTAATTTCCCAGACGATGCCCTGCAACAGTTTCAGCAGGTATTAGATACCATTTGGGGGCATGAGACCCGTACCGAGAACATCAACTTTATACAAGAGGGGTTGGATAAAGACCTGGAGAAATTCTTGGTGAAAGACTTTTACAAATACCATTGTAAAATGTACAAGAAAAAGCCTATTTACTGGTTGTTTGCATCACCCAAAGGAGCGTTTCAAGTATTGGTGTACATGCACCGAATGAATGCCTTTACGGTAGAGAAAATACGAGCCAATTATTTATTGGAGCATATTAAAAACATCCGTACCGAGATCATGGTGTTAGAAGGCAATGCCAGCAATCTAAATACCCAAGAGGCGAGAACATTAGATAGACTGCGTAGCGATTTAATAGAATGTGAAGCCTACGATATGGAACTTAAAAATGTGGCTGACCAACAAATCAGTTTTGATCTTGATGATGGCGTAAAAGAAAATTATAAATTATTTGAAAGTGTCGTAGCTAAAATAAAATAGAAGTATGATTGAAGAAAAAATTAAAGACTATTTCCATCGGTTTTCAGACCTTAGAATACTCTTCTTCTTTGACGAAGAACAGGAATATTTGGAAGAGGTTAAAGGATTGGATTTATCCGACATTCATATTGAATATTGGCAAAACACGCCATTTAGCCTAAAAGTTAAATTATTAGGTGAGTTAAAAGACCAAAAAGTAGTCTTGTATATTCCAATGGCGCATCCTAACAATCAAGAGGCCTATCATAACTTCCCATTAATGGGCTTACTGCTAGCCAATAAAGAATTACAATTAGACAATGTGGGTGGTTTTATGGAAGACTATGGCTTACAACGTCATCAGAAAGCTTTGGTGTCTAAATATATGAAAGAATTAAAATATACTGGTGTTCAGGATGTTTGTAAGCCCATATTAAATGCCGCTAATTTTTCAGAATCGGCTTTACAAAAAGGCTTGGTATCGTCCTTTTTAAAATTTAAAAGTATTGAGTCCTGGCCCATATTAGTAGCCAAATTAGTCACCTTATCCGTTTCAAAAGAAGCTGCCACCTTGCAAAAAGTCAGCAAAAAAATAAGCGATTTACACTTTGAAGAAGAAGTGGTACGTCACATCCAAGAAGTTACTGGGCACAGCATTCAAAAGATCGATCAAGAGGCCTTATTACAAGTGGCAAGAAGTATCTTATACAATAAGTTAACCCAAACCATCGCTAGCGCTGAAGCATCAGACCCTTATAAAACCTTCAAAATAAATGATACTACGCAAATCACACGTCTTAATCAGATGCTACAAGGGGTAGACCATATTTCATCCTTGAAAAGTAGTTTCGACCAATTGTTACAGCAGGTGAGTAAGGACATACAGGGCGCAAAATTAATTGATGTTTACAGCGATGATGCCAATTTTGCAGAATACAATACCGATATGATTTGGGCCGTATTAACCAAAATACAAGCGCACATTGGGTCATCTCCAAAAGAGATTATAAAAAAACTGGAAACCCTCAGCTTACAACAAAATATAGATGCTGCTGTGAAAGCGTGTTTGCGCTATGTGATTCAGGTAGCCAAAATGCATCAGCTCGTTGGTGACGTATCCTCTTATATTTTAGACAAACCAGAAGAATACGTGCAATTATATACCAATACGCTTTATAAAATTGATGGGAGTTACCGCAGGGCGATTGCGAGCTATAAGAACTTAGACATTCCTGAAATTCCAGAAGCATTTGGTTTGGAGCAAATTCATACAGCACTTAATGCTACTTACGACAAGCATACCGACATGCTTAATAGAGAATGGCTAAAATGTTTAGATCATTTTGATTTTGATTATTCCAAGATCAAGGTGCCCAAACAATACGATTTTTACGATACAGAAATAGCAACTGCCGATCAAAAAGTAGTAGTCATTATCTCCGATGCCTTGCGTTATGAAGCTGCACAAGAATTGTTATCTGAAATGCATGGCGATTCAAAAAATACTGCAGAAATGCGTTATATGTTGGCCTCTATTCCGTCTAAAACAAATGTAGGGATGGCACAGTTATTACCTGGAAAAGATAAAACGTTTAATGAGGGTGACATCAAAAGTGATGGGCTTTCAACTTCAGGTACAGAAAATAGAAGTAAGATATTGCAGCTTTCTAAGGAAGAGGCAAAAGCCTATCAATATTCAGATATTATTGGTTTAAACCAAACAGATAAACGTGAGATCTTCAAAATGTCTTTAGTTTATATTTATCACGATGTGATTGATGCCACTGGAGATAAAAGAGTTTCAGAACGCAGAACTTTTGAAGCAGTGCTAGATACAATAAAAGAAATAAAGCAATTTGTTAAGAATCTTCACGCTACGAACAATGTATCTAAAGTTTTTATAACTGCCGATCACGGATTTTTATACAATGATGAAGAAATTAAAGGAAAAGATAAAGAAAACATAGCTGAGTCTGCTGCAATAAATACCCACAACCGTTATTATTTATCTAAAGCACAATCCAATCCAGAATTAGGCTATTCTATTCCGTTTTCAGCGACCTCTATTTTTAAGGATGATCTTTTTGTAACCGTTCCTTTTTCTGTGAATCGTTATAAGAAACAAGGTGTTGGACATCAGTTTGTTCATGGTGGTGGAAGTTTACAAGAATTGGTGGTGCCTTTAATAGAAAGTTCTAGAAAACGAGAAAAGGTTACTAAAAAAGTAACACCGTTACTTATAAATAAAGGCGCATTGAAAATTGTATCTAATATTTTAAAATTAAATATTTTACAAGAAGATGAAGTTTCCCGTCTCGTTAAAGAGAGAACCATTAATATAGGTTTGTATAGTGAATCTGGCCTTGTAAGTAACGATGAAAACTTATTATTAAACTTTACTTCAGAGTCCCCAAGTGAGCGGATGGCAAGAATAGAACTGACATTGGCTGCAGATGCAGTGAGTGAGACCTTTTTAAAACTAAAAATATTTGATGTCGATGACATGTTAAACCCATTGATAGAAGAACGCATTCAAAATAATACATTAATTCAAACCGATTTTTAATGGAACTAAAAGAAAAAATAATCAAGCATTTCGAAGGAAAAGTAGTTCGAAAAGACCTTACATCTATTGTTAAAGGAAGTAATCCAGTTCCTGCTTATGTGCTGGAGTACTTGTTAGGGCAGTATTGTGCAATTGATGATGAAGAAATTATAAAATCAGGAATTGAAAAAGTAAAAAATGTCATCAAGGATAATTATGTCCATCGTTCGGATGCTGAAATCGTAAAGTCAAAAATTAGAGATAGTGGTAGTTATAAAATTATAGATAAAATTACGGTATCACTAAATGATAGGGCCAACCTATATGAGGCAGAGTTTGCAAGTTTAGGACTCAAAGGAGTACCAATTGCAGATCAAATGGTAATGGATAATCCAAAGTTGTTGAGTGGTGGTGGTGTTTGGTGTATTTTAAATATTGGGTATTCACATGCAGATGATGTACAAATGCGTTGGATTATTATTGACATAAAACCCATTCAGGTATCTAATGTGAATTTGGAAGAGTACACTCAGTTACGAAAAGAGTTTACCACAGACGAATGGCTTGATTTATTGATGCACAGTATTGGACTGAATCCAGAATACTTCAATAGACGCGATAAATTTATTCAATTGTCGCGTTTGATTCCACATACAGAAAACAATTATAATTTCATAGAGTTGGGTCCAAAAGGTACTGGAAAATCACACATATTTTCAGAACTCTCCCCACATGGTGTTTTAGTCTCTGGAGGTGATGTGTCTAAAGCACGTTTGTTTGTAAATAATACAGGAAACAAAATTGGTTTGGTTGGGTATTGGGATGTGGTCGCCTTAGATGAGTTTGAGCAAGAAAAAGGAGGAAAACGCACGGATGGTGATTTGGTAAAAATCATGCAAAACTATATGGCCAACCAAAGTTTCAATAGAGGTAAAGAAACTTATCAAGCTACTGCATCTATGGCATTTGTAGGGAATACAAAACATAATGTGCCTTATATGCTAAAGAATTCTCATCTGTTTGAGTCCATACCGGAAGGCTATTTAAAAGGTGCTTTTCTAGATAGAATGCATATGTACATACCAGGTTGGGAGGTAAGTATCTTAAAAACAGCAGTTTTCTCCTCAGAATATGGTTTTATAGTTGATTATTTAGCAGAACTACTTCGAGAAATGCGAAAATATGATTATTCTTCCATTCTTGATAAATATATACAGTTGGATGGCTCTTTAACCACCAGAGATAAAACAGCGATTAGAAAGTCATTTTCAGGATTAGTGAAATTAATATATCCACATCAAGAACTAACAGAAGAAGAAGTTTTAGAGTTGCTTAATTTTAGTATTGAAGGTCGCAAACGGGTTAAGGATCAATTGTATATCATTGACGAAACATTTAGAGATGAGCCTGTTGATTTTAAATACACAATAGCATCAAATGGTATAGAAGTATTTCCAGAAACATTAGAAAAATTAAATTATCAAGCTGAATTAGAAATTTTAGAAGAAGCTGAGGTAGAAGAGTCGGCTCAACAACTTATACCTGTCTTACAGCTAGAACCACATCAGAAAATTCTAAATGATAATCAAACAGGAATATCCTACAAAAAATTATTAGCAGATTATCTTAAGGGAGCAAAAAACATTACACTTCAAGACCCATACATAAGAATGTTTTATCAGCTAAAAAACTTGTTGGAATTTTGTATTATGTTAGGGAATAATAAAGCTCCTGAAGATCAAATTAACCTTGAGTTAGTAACCTGGAACCATGAAGAATATTTGGAGGATTCTAAAGCATCTTTAGAGGAGTTAGCTGTAAATGTAAAGAGTATTGGAATCAATCTAACTTTTCGCTTTGAAAATAACCACGATCGTTTTATTGCAGCCGATAACGGTTGGAAAATAACACTAGGAAGAGGTTTAGATATATTTGAAAAAATTGAAGAACGTTTTAGTGTTGCAGATATCGATCAAACCAAACGAAAGTGTAAGGCATGTGAGATGACATACTTAAAGATATAAATTACCTTCCAAATATCACAATTGCTAAAATAGTAGTCATACCAACAGATATAGGGGTTATTAAAGATTTGTTATTTGTTTTTTTGGGTCTTTCTGATCCAATCAATGACTCCGCAATTTTCAGTCCACTTTTATATTTCTCAACTTCTACCAATGCCTGTTTTAAGGCATAATTAAATTCATCACGGTCGTGAATGGCTTTGAAAAAGCCTGAAATAAGAAACTTTATAAATACTTTTGATCT
>Ga0228672_1000757_pt1 | contig 14510 bp, 9 predicted proteins | sample 90DmetaG_FD_182788 | JGI IMG/M metagenome (GOLD analysis project Ga0228672, IMG submission 182788) | Seawater microbial communities from Monterey Bay, California, United States - 90D | ecosystem: Environmental > Aquatic > Marine > Coastal | place: USA: California | collected 2016-11-08 | reverse complement strand
CCTCTAAAATTGTTTTTGGAGAACTTCCAAACATGTCTTCTAGATTCAAATCCATAGGGGTATTTCCTGTAGATTTTGATTCAAACACAAAACGCTGATCACCTGTCACATTCCCTACAGTATACATTGGAGCACGTTCTCTATCTGCAATTTTTTGTAAGGTTTCAATATGTTCTTCAGCAATAACGAGACCCATTCGTTCTTGAGATTCGTTACCTATTAATTCTTTATTTGATAAGGTAGGGTCGCCAACTGGAAGTTGGTCTAAATCAATATGTCCTCCGGTATCTTCGACTAATTCTGAAAGGCAGTTTAAATGTCCACCAGCTCCATGATCATGAATTGATACAATAAAATTTGTGGGACTTTCAACCATACCACGAACTGCATTTGCAGCTCTTTTTTGCATTTCGGGATTTGAACGTTGTACTGCATTTAATTCAATTCCAGTGGATAGCGCACCAGTATCAGCCGAAGATACGGCAGCTCCACCCATCCCAATGCGGTAATTTTCACCTCCTAGGATAACAATTTTATCATTTTTTTCCGGTGTATCTTTAAGTGCCTGATCAGCCTTTCCATACCCAATACCACCTGCTTGCATGATGACTTTATCAAATCCTAAACGTTGGGCATCTTCTTTGTGTTCAAAAGTGAGTACCGAACCACAAATTAGCGGCTGTCCAAATTTATTTCCAAAATCAGAAGCTCCGTTAGAAGCTTTGATTAAAATATCCATTGGTGTTTGATACAGCCAATCACGTTCTTCAAATCCAGCTTCCCAAGGTCGGTTTTCATTTAATCGAGAATAGGAAGTCATATAAACCGCTGTTCCTGCTAATGGTAGCGATCCTTTTCCGCCAGCAAGTCGATCCCTAATTTCTCCTCCAGAGCCTGTTGCAGCTCCATTAAATGGTTCTACAGTGGTTGGGAAATTATGGGTTTCAGCTTTTATTGAAATTACAGATTTAAAATCCTCCTTAGTGTAGTAATCGGGTTTATCGGCACTTTTGGGTGCAAATTGTTCCACCACAGGACCTCTGATAAAAGCAACATTGTCTTTGTAGGCCGATACAATGCTATTTGGATGTTGTTTGGAAGTTGCTTTTATGAGTTTGAAAAGGGAGGTTGGTTTTTCTTCCCCATCAATAATAAAAGTTCCATTAAATATTTTATGACGACAATGTTCTGAATTGACTTGTGAAAATCCAAACACTTCAGAATCTGTAAGCGGTCGTCCAATTTTTTTACTGACTTGATTGAGGTATTCAATTTCTTCGTCATTTAATGACAATCCTTCTTGTTGGTTATAAGCAGAAATGTCATGAATCGCTAAAATGGATTCAGGTTCGATGTTGATATCAAAACTTTTTTGGTTGAGACCTTCAAATTTTTCAGAAATCATTGGATCAAAGTCTGAAAAATTAGGTTCAACAGCCTTAAATTTCTCGATTCGAATAATGCCTTGAATACCCATATTTTGAGTAATCTCTACAGCATTTGTACTCCAAGGGGTAATCATTGCTGCGCGTGGTCCTACAAAACTTGAATTTAGACTAGTGTGTTCTAGTTTAGGTTGGTTCCCAAAAAGCCACTTCAATTTGGTGGTTGTTTCGGGAGTTAAATCGTTGACTGTTTGAACTGCAAAAATTGTGGTGTCAAGGGTTCCAAAGAAATGAATCATTTGTTTTATTTGATTGGTATTCGATCCTACAAATTTAATGATTTCAAGATGATTTTTAAATGATTTCACCCCCTAATTTATGGAGTTATCCACCAGTTTTAAACATCCATACATAGGAGTTTATAAGTCCAATTTTGACGTGTTATTGTCGGATTAGTTTTTTTACGTTCACACCAGTATTTGTTGACATTTTTACAATATATAAACCGGAATTTAAAGCGGATATATCTAATGCCTTTGTGCTAGGGTTTAAAAATGCATTTAGGACTAACTTTCCTGTTAGAGAATAAATTTCAACCTTTAATGAGGATGTTGCATTGAAAAAGACCTGATTTGATTGAACAGGGTTAGGGGAAAATGAAAATTCAAGTTCTTCAAAGCTATCCATATCAAGTGTTGTAGAATGCGACCCTAAATCTGTAACGTCATTAGTGTCATAGGCATCCCATTCTCCAACCAAATCAAATGCAGTGGTTGGATTGATAACCGTTGATTTTCTTCTGTAAGTTACATTTTCAAATTCATTAGTACCCCCAAAATTTCCAAAGATATCAATGAGCACTCCATTTTTAAATAATCCTACAGGGTCATCGCCATTAAAAAGCATTGCATCTGCACTAGAAAGTTGGTCCGCCACTGCTAATATGTCTGCAGAAGCATTACCTCTAGATATAACATGTACGTTTTCATTGGCAATGTTACCTGTCAACTGCAAAGCGGATCCAAAAGCACCATTGCTGTTCACATCTCTTGCAATTGTATAGACATTTAGATTTATTGAGTTCCCCGTGAAATTTGCAATTTCTATGGCTTTGTTGTTACTGGTACCTTCTACGTATTCAGAAATAAAGATCTCATTTGGGGTTGAAGTCCCTTGATTGGTTGTTTCACAGCTTTCGTTACTACTCGGAGCAGTATTGAGTGCTGCATCTCTTGCAAAAACAGTAAAGCAAAATTCTGTGTTTGCAGTCAAACCAGTGATCGTGATAGAGGTATTTGCTGTACTTGTAGTATTTGTACCGTCGACATAAATATCATAAGAAGTTACAGCTACATTATCTGTTCCGGCTGTCCAGCTCAAATCGATTGAATTAGTTGTGGGGTTAGAAGCGACGAGGTTTGTTGCTGCCGTTGGTGCTTCTGTATCTGTAACAGGGTTCCAAATCATGGATGCATATTCTGGGTGATCTACAAATGGGTTTGCATTGTTTTGAAAGTTGTAGGCTGCATTGTTTCGGTCGCGTTCACGTTGGTCCACAGGATCGATATTATTATGCCAGTTTAATAAAAGCTCTATTGCCCAAGGAAAAAATACAGCATCATTAGTACCATTAAACATTTCAAAACTTGTATATCCATCGACAGTGTCTTCATAACGTACAGCAAAGTAGAGTAGTGCTCTTGCAATATCCCCTTTAAATTCATCTATGGGTTCAAATACAATTCCTGAATACCCTGATATTGCACTAGTTCCTCTTTTTGAACCATTTAAAGAAGTCCAATTCGGGGAGCTTACAGTTCCAAAAACAAGAGATCCCCTAAAGTTATTGACCCTTCCATCAGATGGAACAACGCTATGAATATCACTTTGCATGGGAAAGGCACTATTAAAAGACGACTGCGGAATGAGGTGTTCTCTGTTATAGCAATCGCCTTCAGAACTTTGATTCCCACATTGGTTATTTCCGTGCGTAAAATTATAAGGATCCGAATCCGATGGGTTTTCTGAATACATATCTAAAATAGTTCCATCGTTTTCATAATTAGTTCCTGAAGCAACCGCGGTATCTGAGTGGGTATCAATATAGCCGTTAGATCCGCTTATGCCATTACCATCATATAATTGGTCGTAATTACGAGCTTGATGTCCGTTGGTTGTTATTGTTTTTAATTGAGATTTCAAGGCGTAGCCTGTTAATCCATTTGCAGAATCGTAATAATTTTCTGGAATCTGTGAGTAAGATAACGTTGAAATCAGAATAACTAAAATGTATAATTTTTTCATAATATTTATGGTAAAAACGATGGGTTTATTTTTTTTCAAGTAGGGCCATATAAAAGCCGTCAAATCCAGTTTCATGCGCCAGAATTTTTCGATCTTTCAAAAAAGTAAACTCTTTTCCAGAGTCCGATTCTAAAAATGTTTTAATTTGAGTTTCATTTTCAGAAGGCAATACGGAACAGGTTGCATAGACCATTTTTCCTGCAGGCTTTACCATTTTGGAATACTGTTGCAAAACCTCTTGTTGAGTTTTACGGATTCGGTCTATAAATTCAGGTTCTAGTTTCCATTTTGAGTCTGGATTTCGTCTTAATACTCCCAAACCAGAACATGGAGCATCGATCAATAAGCGGTCGGCTTTTCCATGAAGTTTTTTGATTGGTTTTGTGGAGTTAATCACTTTCATATCAATATTATGTGCTCCATCCCGTCGGGCTCTTATTTTTAGTTTTTTTAATTTACTTTCATAAATATCCATGGCTACTATGGAACCTTTATTTTCCATTAATGCCGATAAGTGTAAGGTTTTTCCTCCTGCACCTGCACAACAATCTACCACTTTCATCCCTGGTTTCACTTCTAAATAGTCAGCGACTAATTGAGAGGAAGCGTCTTGAACTTCAAACCAGCCCTCTTTAAATGCTTCTGTAGTAAATACGTTGGCGCGTTCTTTGAGTTGTAAAGCATAAGGATAGCCTTCAATTTCTGTAGTTTCTATGCCTTCAGATTCTAGTTTTAGTTTCAAATCCGACTTGGATGTTTTTAAGGTATTTACTCTTAAAATAACATTGGCCTGTTTATTTTGCATGGCCATTTCTTTGGTCCATTTAGTTTCGCCCAATTCTTTTACTCCCAATTCATCAATCCAATCTGGGATAGATTCACGAAATTTACGATCTTTAGAAAGCATGTCAAAACGTCCTTTAATTTTACGTGTTGGTGTGCCTTCAAAATATTTCCAGTCGGGTAATTTTATTCCTTTTAGTGTTGCCCACACGGCAAATAATCTCCATGCATCATCTCGGCTAAACGGTTCTTTGATTTGAGCAATTTCGGCATATAAACGTTTCCACCGTACAATATCATAGGTGGTTTCAGCGACAAAGCCACGATCGCGACTTCCCCAACGTTTGTCACGTTTTAATAATTTTTGAATGACTTTATCGGCGTATTCTCCTTCGTTAAATATCAGTATAAGTCCGTCAATGACCGCAAAACATAAGTTTCTGTGTAAACGCATAGGTAAATTAATTCTGACTGCAAAGTTACGTTTAAAAATACAAATTATTACAGATAATATGTATATTGAGATTTCATTCATTTTAAATATAAATAACCATGAAATATGTACTTGCAATCCTAATGGTAATCCTCTCTTTTATGGGGTGTAAGCAAGTTTCAAAATCCACCTCGAAGTCATTTTCTAAAGTAATTATTGAACCTATTATTGAAGACTCTCTCCTCAATATTAGAGCACTTGAAGTTGGAGAATACATATTAAAAGCGGTATCTTCTGTTGGTGACGTCTATACTTATGACATGGATACGAATCAAATTCGAGTTGAAAGAATTTCGGAGGATACACTTAATTTTCGAAGCTCTGCACTGGTAAATGATTCCTTTTTAGCATTGAGTATTGGTAGTCCAGCCTATTTGTTTAAAAACAAAGTGTTGGTATATAAAGAAACACATCCTGCTGTGTTTTATGATGCCCTTCATTTTTGGAATTCAGAAGAGGGGATTGCAGTAGGAGATCCTACAGATGGCTGCATTAGTGTTCTTATTACTAGAAATGGAGGAGATACATGGCAGAAAATTTCTTGTAAATTATTGCCTCCAGCATTGGAAGGTGAAGCTGCTTTTGCGGCGAGTGACACAAATATTGCTAGTGTTGGAGATCACACATGGGTTGCTACTGGTGGACTTTCGAGCCGAATTTTATACTCTTCAGATAAAGGACAATCTTGGGATGTTTTTGAGACTCCAATTATTCAAGGACTCCAAACAACTGGACTATTTTCTATTGATTTTTATGATGCTTTAAATGGATTTGGTATTGGAGGGGATTATACAAAACCAAAACATCAATATTCCAATAAAATTCGCACCAATGATGGAGGTAAAACTTGGGAGATTGTCGGACAGGATCAAACTCCAGGCTACAGAAGTTGTGTTCAATATATACCTAATGGTAACGCTCAAGGGTTGGTCGCTGTGGGTTTTGAGGGCATCGATTACAGTTCAGATGCGGGAAATTCATGGGTACCTCTCAGTGAAGAAGGATTTTATACCCTTCGTTTCTTAAATGACAGTGTGGCGTTTGCCGCTGGAAAAGGGAAAATCTCTAAATTAACGTTTAGGGAATAAATAGTAAAAACAGCTCTGTCTAGCGTTAAGTTTCTATTCATTTATTCAAATGACTGCATAGAAACAAGATTTTTGTAAATGCCATTTTTATCGAGTAATTCCTTGTGTTTTCCCTGTTCAACAATTTCTCCTTTTTGCATTACAATAATTTGATCCACATTCTGAATTGTTGAAAGTCTGTGTGCTATTACAATAGAGGTTCTGTTTTTCATCATATTCTCTAAAGCAACTTGTACAAGACGTTCACTCTCGGTGTCTAGTGCAGATGTTGCTTCGTCCAAAATCATGATAGGCGGGTTTTTTAATACCGCTCTAGCAATGCTCAAACGTTGTTTTTGTCCTCCAGAAAAATTATTTCCAGCATCGCCAACATTAGTATTAATTCCTTCGGGCAACTCTTTTACAAATTCCCATGCATTTGCAATTTTGAGGGCTTCTAAAATTTCATTTTCAGAAGCATCAGGTTTTCCTATTAGGATGTTATTTTTGATGGTATCATTAAATAGAATGGAATCCTGAGTTACAAGTCCCATTAAACTTCGCAATGAATTCTTAGTTACATTTTTGATATTATTTCCATCAATTTTGATACTTCCTTTATTGACATCATAAAAACGAGTTAGAAGGTTTGCAATGGTACTTTTCCCACTTCCTGACTGCCCTACAAGAGCAATTGTTTTTCCTTTTGAAACCGAAACAGAAAAGTTTTTTAGAACCAAATCATCGTTATATCTAAACGAAATGTTACTTATATCTATTTTGTCTGTAAAATCACTCAGTTCTGTGGCATCATCAGCATCTACCATTTGATTGTCGTGATGTAAAATTTCAAAAACACGATCTGCCGCTGCCATTCCATTCTTAACCCGGTATGAAGCCTTGCTTATCGCTTTTGCGGGAGTAAGAATAGAATAAGCTAATCCCATAAAAGAAATAAAACTAGTGCCCTCAATGATCTTATCAATTAATACTAGTTTTCCTCCATACCATAATAACACTGCAATGGTAACGATTCCCAATACTTCACTTAATGGTCCTGCTAAATTATTTTTAACCCCTATGTTATTAGATAACGTTAAGATTTTATCAGCAAAGGCGTTGAATTTGAATTTAAATAGGGATTCGGCATTATAACTTTTAACTATTTTTAGGCCTGTTAGAGTTTCTTCAACAGTAGAGATGAGCTTTCCAGACTCTTGTTGGGCTTCCAATGATTGACTTTTTAAGGTTTTCCCTATTCTTGAAATTATCAAACCCGCCAAAGGAATAAATAGGACTACGAATAGTGTTAATTTCCAACTAAAAGTAAACATAAGAATTAAAGAAAAAACAATGGTCAAAGGTTCTCTTACAATCAACTCTAAAACAATAAAAAATGAGTTTTGCATTTCATTGATGTCTCCTAAAACCCTGGCCATTACGTCACCTTTTTGTCGTTTAGAATAGAAACTTAGAGGTAAACCAATAATTTTGTTGTAAATGGTTTTTCTTAAGTCAGTAAGAACACCATTTTTTAAATACATCACATGTTGTAATGCCAAATAACCAAATATGTTTTTTAATAAAAATGTTGAGATGACAATTGCTATTGTAATAAACAAGGCCATTTGTGCATTACCATTATCTAAATAAGCACCTACTTTGTAATACAGTAAATTTTCTGCATACTCTTTTAAGTTAAAAATACCAGAATAAATGGGTGCAGTTGTGACTTTAGCTGTTTTATCAAATAACACATTTAGCATTGGAATCAGTGACACAAATGCAAGAGCAGTGAATAATGCATACAAGGTGTTAAAAAGAATATTTAAAACAACATGCTTTTTAAATTTTTTAATAAAAGGAAATAATTGATTAATTATATTCTTCATCAGATCAATTTCATGTCTTTAATTATGGCGTCAATTTTGGCTTCAAGTTTATTTTCGGTATGAGTAAATTCCGCCGCAGTAGATAAACTCGTATTCACACTAATATAAAATTTTATTTTAGGTTCTGTACCACTTGGTCGAAGTGCGATTTTGCTACCATCTTCTGTGGTATAAATTAAAACATCGGCTTTTGGTATCAAAATGGGTTCTGTACGGTTAGAACTCAAGTTTTTACAAACAGAGAGTTTAAAATCCTCTACAGTAACCACTTTTGAGCCGTTAATAGAAGTCAAAGGATTGTTTCGAGCGGATTCCATAATTTTTTTTATGTCTTGGCTGCCTTCAATTCCTTTTTTAGTGATTGAAATTAAACGTTCTTTATAAAAACCGTGCTCTACATAGGTGTTGACCAGTTCTTTAAAAAACGAGCTGTCATTTGCTTTGGTATAAGCTGCAATTTCGCAAGCTAATAGGGTGGAAGTGACTGCATCTTTATCGCGTACAAAATCACCGACCATAAAACCAAAACTTTCTTCACCGCCACCAATGAAATCCATTTCTGGAAAATCTTTAATCATTTTAGCAATCCATTTGAATCCAGTAAGTCCAATTTTACATTCAACGCCATAAGCGTTTACAAGTTTTGGAAGCATTGGAGAGGACACAATTGTAGAGCCTACGAATTGGTTGCCATTAATGGTACCGTTATTTTTCCACAAATCCAATAAAAATTTGGTCATCATTACCATAGTTTGATTTCCATTGAGCATGACCATTTTGTTGTCATAATTACGCACTGCAATTCCAAGGCGATCACAATCTGGATCGGTTCCAATAACGATGTCGGCATTCACTTCTTCCGCCAATTCTAAGGCCATTTTTAATGCTTCTGGCTCTTCAGGATTTGGCGATTTCACTGTTGGAAAATCACCATCAGGTATGGATTGTGCTTCTACAAGGTGTACATTTGTGTAGCCTGCACGTTTCAAAGTTTCCGGAACGGCTGTAATAGAGGTTCCGTGTAAGGCTGTAAATACAACAGATAAATTTTCTCTTGTTTTAGGTGTGTTAGCTTCTAAACACCCATTTCTAACAGCTGCATTTACAAATACATCGTCAACATCTTTTCCAATTGTATGAATTAATTCTTCTTTAGCAGAAAAATTTATATCTGTATATTCTAAGGAATTTATAAGGGTTATGATTTCACCATCAAAAGGAGGGACCAATTGTCCGCCGTCTTCCCAATATACTTTATAACCATTGTATTCAGGAGGGTTGTGAGAAGCTGTTAAAACAATTCCACATTGACAACCTAAGTGTTTGAGAGCAAAAGATAGTTCTGGAGTGGCACGAAGGTCTTCAAATAAAAACACTTCGATACCGTTTGCAGAAAATACATCGGCTACTATTTTAGCAAAGGATTGGCTGTTGTGTCTGCAATCAAAAGCAATCACGACTTTTATGGGTTGATTTGTATAAGTTTGGTGTAAATAGTTACTGAGTCCTTGAGTATTTTTACCTAGAGTATATTTATTGATTCTGTTGGTACCAACGCCCATGACGCCTCGCATACCGCCTGTTCCAAATTCTAGGTTTTTATAAAAACTATCATTTAATTCTTCTGGGTTGGTGGATTGAAGTTGTTCAATAGTTTGTTTAGTATCATCATCAAAAAAAGGAGACAACCAAGTGGCTAAATTTTCTTGAATTTGTAAATCTGTTTTAGACATTTAAAAAATTATTTTGTACAAATGTAAATATTTGCGAACAGTTATGGGTTGTTTTAAGCGCTTTTTGAGGATATTTTAAGCATCAGTATCTTCGGAAATAAGATAGCGTTCTTTATTTTGTCGGGATTGGAGTATGATTTCACCTAAAAATCCTGCTACAAAAAATTGTGTTCCAATTACCATAGTTGTTAAGGCAATGAAAAATTCAGGACGACTTGCAATCAAACGACCAGTAGGGTTTAAGAATAATTTATCAATCCCTAGATAGGATGCAAACCCCAAACCAATCATAAACATAATGACTCCTAGGAGACCAAAAAAGTGCATTGGGCGTTTTCCAAATTTGGAGGTAAACCAAATTGTAATTAAATCTAAAAATCCATTTATAAATCGTTCCATACCAAATTTTGTTTTTCCGTATTTTCTTGCTTGGTGAATGACCACCTTTTCTGCGATGTTTGTAAATCCTGCGTTAACTGCTAAAACAGGGATATAACGGTGCATTTCACCATAAACCTCAATCGATTTTACCACTTCCTTTCGAAAGGCTTTTAAGCCACAGTTAAAGTCATGAAGAGTAAGTCCAGAGATTTTTCTGGCAGCCCAATTAAATAATTTTGAGGGTAAATTTTTAGCGAAAAATGAATCGTAGCGTTTCTTTTTCCAGCCACAAACAATATCGTGATTTTGGTCTTTTATAAGCCGATAAAGTTCAGGAATTTCATCTGGACTGTCTTGTAAATCTGCATCCATAGTAATGACTACATCACCATTTGCTTTTTTAAATCCTGCATGCAAAGCTTGAGACTTTCCAAAGTTTTTAGAAAACCGAAGACCTTTTACTGCAATGTTTCTATGACAAAGATTCTGGATCACCTCCCAAGAATGGTCGGAACTTCCATCGTCTATAAAAAGAAGTTCATATGAAAATAGATTGGATTGCATCACAGATACAATCCAATCGTGTAATTCTTCTAAAGAATCTTGTTCGTTAAGTAGTGGTATTACTACTGATAGGTCCATTGAATTCACTTTTGAAATTCAAAAGTAAAGAATTTAAGCTTCTTTATTGTTAGTTTTCTTAACGATTAATGCAACAATTAGTCCAACAACCGCATAAAAAGCAAGTCTAAACACAAATGCTTGGCTTTGCATTCCTAATGAAAAGTTGTCTTTTGTTGCAGCTTCTTCCAAGGCCGCTTCCATTGCTTCTTGTGGCATTCCAAACCGTTCCATGGTTTGTTTGGTAACGAGTAATATTTGTTCATTTAAATAAGTCGCAGCTTCAGGATCAATATATGTGAAAATAGCAATTCCTACAACCGTAGCGATCAATGTTCCAATAGCTACAGTTATAAAATAAGAAGTAAAAGCTTGTTTGAAGCTAATAAATCCATTTAAAATTGTTCTCGATTTTACAGCAGAAATAACGCCGTAAACGACAACGACTACAAATAAGATAATTCCCAGCCACCATTCTGTGAATAAATCTAGATTTACAGCGTAAATTAGTACCGATACAAGGGATAAAATAGCTCCTAAGTAAAGGCCATTATTAATTGCAGTTGATTTTGTTGTTGGTTCCATGTTTTTGTTGTTTAAGTTAGGTTTTACTAATAAGACTTAGATTTCAAAGATATGTTACATTTTTAATTAAAAAAATAAAATTAATAAACTGTTGTAGTTTTGTAAAAAATATATAAATTTGCATCTCGAAAATCGAACATAATAGTTTACGTGATGAAAAAAAATATACACCCAGACAATTACAGAATAGTAGCATTTAAAGACATGTCAAATGATGACGTGTTTCTAACAAAGTCAACTGCTGATACAAATGAAACATTAGAAGTGGACGGTGTAGAATATCCATTAATTAAAATGGAAATTTCTAGAACATCACATCCATATTACACTGGTAAGTCTAAATTAGTAGATACCGCTGGACGTATTGATAAGTTCAAAACCAAATACGCGAAATTCAAAAAATAATTATATTTATTTCAATTATACTGCAAAAGCCTTTCATCTATTGAAAGGCTTTTCTTATTTTTACACAAAGCTATTGTATGAATTATATACTTTTTGACGGAGAACATAGAGACGCATTATTGCCATTTACCTATACACGGCCCGTTGCAGATATCCGCATTGGAATTTTGACCATCCGTGAAAAATGGGAACTATTCTTGGGTGCAACTACCACTACAGTAACAGAAGATTATCTTTCTGAAAAGTATCCCATGGTTGAAATGGAATATAATGTTATGATCAACGCGTCATATTTGCCAAACGAAGCTTTAGTAACTCAAATAAAAAATTTAAAAGAAAATCAAGCTGTTTTTGATGGTAATATATTGGTTGCTTTTTATAGCTTAGAACATCAGGAAATAGATGTAAATTCGCTGGAAGTACTTCAATTAGAAGAACCGCTTTTGAAAGTTGAAACCACTTGGGACATCTTTTCCAAGAATGCTGCTGCAATAGAATCAGATTTTAAACTTCTAACAGCAGATAGAACTTCGGCTCCAATTCCAGAAAACACAGTCACTTTTAATCCAGAAGCTATATTTATTGAAGACGGAGCTGAATTACCACTCTGTGTACTTAATGCCACAAATGGCCCCATTTATATTGGAAAAAACACTGAAATAATGGAAGGCAGTATGGTAAGAGGGCCTTTTGCACTTTGTGAAGGATCAACCCTTAAAATGGGAACTAAAATTTATGGACCAACAACTGTTGGACCTTATTCCAAAGTGGGTGGTGAAGTTAATAATTCTGTATTCTTTGGGTATGCCAATAAAGCTCACGACGGATTTTTAGGTAATTCTGTGATTGGAGAATGGTGTAATTTAGGAGCAGACACCAATAATTCAAACCTTAAAAATAATTATGCTGAGGTACGATTATGGAGCTATGAAACTGAAAATTTCGCCAAAACTGGACTTCAATTTTGTGGATTAATGATGGGAGATCACAGCAAATGCGGCATTAATACGATGTTTAATACAGGAACAGTTGTTGGAGTGAGTGCTAATATTTTTGGCAGTGGTTTTCCTCGTAATTTTATTCCTAGTTTCAGCTGGGGTGGTTCCAAAGGCTTCACAACCTATCTCACCTCAAAAGCTTTTGAAGTGGCTAAGGTAGTGATGAAACGTCGCGGTGTGGAATTTACAGCACAAGAATCCGCAATTTTAGAACAGGTCTTTGAACTATCGTCAACTTACAGAACCGATTAATTTTTCTGAACGTTTTTTAATTCTAGTAAATTAGTAGGGTTAATCCCCAACCCTGTAACATCTATCCCTGTAAATCGAACCACTTCATCGTAAAACAATACAACTACCGGCGCTTTTTTAATCACTAATGCATCCATTTTCTGATAGAGATTAATACGTTTTTTTTGATCTGTCTCAAGCATTGCTTCTTCATACCACCTATCAAATTGCGCATCTTTAAAGTGAGTGTAATTTGGGCCGTTAGGTGCAAAATTACCACTGTAAAATAAGGACAAATAATTCTGAGCATCTGGGTAATCTGCTACCCAACTCGCTCGAAATAAATCAACTTTTCCATTTGATTTTGCAGATTTTAGAGAGGATGGCGGCATGACATCAATTCGAATGGTTAAACCAATGGATTGCAGTTCACGTTGGATAAATTCACTAAAACTCAAATAATTTGAAGTGGTAGTCAAAGTAATGGTTGGTAGTAAAACGCCAGACTCTTTTCGATAGGTTTCTAACAACTCTTTTGCTTTTTCGGGTTGATAATCATAACCAATACTTTCATTGTGACCTGGAAGTCCATTAGGGATGAAACCACCTAGTGCAGGAATTCCAATACCATTTCTTAGGTATTTCATCATTTTGGGGCGATTAAAACCATAATTTACAACTTGTCGTATAAGTTCACTTTGGTATTCATCAACCTCTGAATCCATATAAAACCCTAAATATTCAGTGTTTAAATAAGGTGCTCTTAGCATTTTAACGCTTGAAGTATAGCTAGGTTTTAAGGTCCCGTTAGCGCTTAGAATATCATCTTTGTAAGAGACATCTAATCCTGAAACATAGTCAATATTCCCTAGAACAAACTGTAAAAATTCACTTTGTTTATCTGCCAAAAATGTAATCGATACCGCTTCTAAATGTGGAAGTTTTTCTCCCTTACTATTGGTTTCAAAATAGCGATTATTTTTTCTAAAAATTAATTTAATATTTTCTTCCCAACGTTTAAATTTATACGGGCCGGTTCCAATTGGGTTAGATCTGAAATTGGCTCCGTAGTACTCTACAATTTCTTTAGGAACAACACTACAATACTTCATTGTTAATAGTCCTAAAAAGGCCGGGAAAGGAGATTTTAATGTAATTTGAAAACGATGTTGACCCAAGGCTTTGTAGGATTCTACATTTTGAAGCACCCAACCTCCTGGCGACGCTAATTTGGGATCTCTTAAGCGATCAAAACTATATACAAAATCATGTGCAGTGACCGTGCGTGTTTGATCTGTTCCAAACAAGTCATGTGTGTGGAAATAGACATCAGGTCTAAGCTCAAAGGTGTATATTTTTGCATTTTCTGAAATTTTCCAAGAACTGGCGATAGCAGGAACAACATGCATTACAGAATCCATTTGTACTAAGCCATTAAACAATTGATTGACTGCTGAAATATCTGCGTTATCTTTTGCAAAAGCAGGGTCTAAAGAGCCAATGTTTTTATGTTCGTTATATCTAAAAACCTGATTTTTTTTTGCCTCAACAGCACTAGTATTGCACCCTAAAAATAAGATACTCAAAAAAAGAAGACTTCCGAACCCTAGCCAGAAGTAATTAGAAGCTTGT
>Ga0228672_1000749_pt1 | contig 14623 bp, 14 predicted proteins | sample 90DmetaG_FD_182788 | JGI IMG/M metagenome (GOLD analysis project Ga0228672, IMG submission 182788) | Seawater microbial communities from Monterey Bay, California, United States - 90D | ecosystem: Environmental > Aquatic > Marine > Coastal | place: USA: California | collected 2016-11-08 | reverse complement strand
CCTTGCGAAACCCAGGGATATCCACACTACTCAAGTTGTTTGCAGAAGTCGTGCGGACATCGTTCATCGTTTTGATCGAGTTGAGTGCCGTATGTATCATTCTATCCATGATGAACTACTCCTGCCGCTCCACTTACATGCGGATATTAATGATAGTTTGGGTCAAGCTGGTCGTGGTCTCGATGGCCTTGGCCGAGGCTTGATAGTTCCGTTGTGCGGTAATCAAGTTAACCAGCTCTTCGGTAATATCCACATTCGAGCGCTCCAGCGAACCTGAGAGGATATTCCCAAACCCTTCGGCGCCCGCTTCGCCAACCTGCGGCGTGCCACTGACGGCAGTTTCCACATAGGTTGCGTTCCCAATCTGCTTTAGACCGTTTTGGTTGTTAAAGTTGGCGACAACGATTTTACCCAATGGGTTGTTTTGGCCGTTGGTATAGTTGGCGCGGATGGTCCCTGAGCTGTCAATTTCCAAACCATCCAAACGACCGGATGTGAAACCGTCCTGTTCGACGGACAATACAGAAAAGGGCTGTGCGAACTGGCTGGAGAGGGAGTAGTCGATATCTAGGGAGATCGAGAACCCTTCCGCTTGTTGTTCATAGCGTACGTTGTTTTTCGGGCTCACCAGTTTACCTGTTTTGTCGAAAGTTAACTCGCCTTCGTCAATGTAGAGCGGGTAATAACCATCCACCATGCTTTCTGGCGGTGTGGTGACTACATCCCCTTGCGCATCTACATAAAGGGCAATGCCGTCGGAATTTGTAGCTTGCACCAAGTTAAAGATCTTCGGAACCGATCCCACACCCAAAGGCACATCATCCAGCCCAAGGCGTGCGGCGCCCTTGACTTTGATGGTAGACGTTTCCCCGGTGGTCCCGGTGGTAAAGGTGAAGTTGTTATCCGTGGCGGAAAAGCGCACAGTCACGCCGCCAACAGCTTCTCCGGTCAGGGGGGAGGTGATCTGATTGATCCTTTCCTCCAAAGCGGCCGCCAATGTGGTTCCCACATAGTTCCCCGCGGGGATGTCGATAATCCCCGCGATCCCGTTGACCGACACGTTGAAGCGGTTTTCATTATTGGAGGAGGTTAGCCGGAATACTTCGGTCAAATCCCCCTGAGCCGCGCGCCCGGTTGAAATAGCCGGCGCAGCCGCAAGACCGCGACCTTCTTGAAAAGAAAAGTCTTGCTTCGTTGCACCAAAGCCGAACAACGCATTTTCGCCTCCGCCGATGATGCGATTGTCTAGACTAATAACTTCACTTTGATCTGCAGCTCCGCCGCCGTCGGTTGAAATGATCCGACGGCCGATTTGAATATTTGACGATTTTTGATCTTCGCCCACACCCAAAGCACCATTAGCGGCAATAGTTTCGCCTGTAGACCCACTGGCAACGGTAAAAGATTTAGTGTCGCCGTTATATTGCACGCTGATACCGTAGCGTTTATCGTTGAGCCGGACCTCTTCGCCGTCAGCAATAAAAGCTTCTGTAGACAAGATTTCTCCGCCGCGGATGAGCACTTCCTCTGCGGCACTACTTGAGGGAATGCCCAATCCATTGGTGCTTTCTGCGTCTGCTGCGCCGTAAACAGAGAAGGCGTTAAAATTACTTCCCGTCCCAGTTCCAAGTACGGTCCGATCGGCTGTAAATTGAAAGCGTTGTTCTAATTCATCATAGGTTATCTTGATCGGAGGGTTATTTTCGTCAATCCAAGAAATTTTTGAGCTGAGACTCGCAACGTCCAATCCAAGAGCTGTTTTGGCGGAGGATGCTCCGATCAATGTAGTGCCAAATGAGATTCCCGTAGCGGCAGCCGTGGTAGCTTCCGTAGTTATACGCTGTGCCGAAGATCCAATTTCTCGAACGACAATGCGTTTGGAGTTGAATGTCTCAAATGCGCCATCGACTGGGTTAACTGCACCCTCCACAAAGGCCTCTAGATTTTGTGATGTTTCAAACAAAATTGATAAGCCAGTTTCTTCCAGCTCGAATCTCGATTCAGGCAAGTTCAAGCCGGAAGTGTCAATGCGAAGGCTTCGGTACGGTGTTCCACCACTCGGTTGAACCAATGTGTTTTCAAAAACACGCAGTTCACGGCCATTGAGATGGGTTTCAAAATCACCTGATGCATCGCTGATGGGTCCAACAAGTCGTATTGCAGACGACGCGGGTATCCCAAAATTTTCGGGAACGTTTATGGTTAAGGTATTTTGCGTGTTATCATAGACGATGGCATCGCCAGATGCGTTCAGTACGCCATCATCAACGCCTTTCAGTGCGAGTTTCTTATCATACACGGATAATGTTGGACGATCTCCAAAATAAGAATAGGACAGAAACCGCTTATTGGTGGGACCACCTTCGTTGTGATTAACTTCAATAACCTCTGGAGACGTATAGATTGAAGACATCGGTGCACCAATTGTGCGGGTAAACAGCCGACCCTCTACACCCAGCGCTGAAGCGCCTGAACCTAATATATCGTTGGCGCCATAGATATAGTCGTTTAGCTCGTCGTTTATTCTTGTTTGAGTGTGTGACAGAAATTCCTCACGGCTGAAGTCAGGTGACGCGCCCTCCACATCCAGTTGCATGAGTTCGGACACAGATGTGGTTTGAAGAATGTCTATTTCGATTTTATTTTGTAGACCGCTCAATGATCCGTCTGCTCCAAGTTTGAATAAATCAATTGTCATTTTGTCATCAATATTCTGATAAATTTGGATTTTTTTGTCGTCTCCGTAAGCTTCATTAATCGCGCGCTCCACCTCTGCCGCGAGTTGTTCAGCGTTGTAAAGGCCGGGACGGACATCGATGGAGACAGGTGCATCACTGTCATCAACATTGACCGTCAAAAAATCTTTGCCCCAGAAAATATCACTATCACTTTTTCCACCTTCGAGCGTCGCTTTGAACAAAAGTGGATCAGTCACGATCTCAACCAATTTGTCGCCTTCTTCACCAAAGTCAAAAGCACTTTGCTCGCCGCGCAATGTGGCCGGCTGTGAGGAGACCTGTTGTTTAAGATCATCCAATTTATAGAGTGGCGATCCTTTGCCTTCTAGGAAGTAGTTATCGTCGGGCACTTCAGTGGTTTGATTGCCAAAGCGATCAATGAATAGTTGCTTTTCGGTATCATCCACGGCCTTAACCAGATCAGGTTCGATGATTGTGTCATTGATCACCAAACGCGTATCATATTTGTTGGTTGGATCATCGCCAGAGGCGTTTTGGGTTTTGATAAAGTAAATCGTTGCAATCGTTGGGTTTCCGAGGTCATCAAAGATGGTGATAGATGTTGAGTTTGTGTAGGTATTGGGGTCATTTGCATCAAAGGTATAGCCATCTTCGAATTGGCTTAATTGTGTGACAACGGGTGCATCCGCCGGGACGTTCACCCCCAAATCGATTTTTCCTGTCGCTTTGGGCTCACCCGAGGTCACGGGCAATTGCAATGGAACAGCGCTGTCGAGATCTTTGGCGGTCACCGAGCCGTCAAGGTTCACAGGATAGGTCATCAAATATTGGCCCGCGCTGTCTACAACGTAGCGATCATTGTCAACGTTGAAAGAGCCATTCCGTGTGTAAACCGTTTGGGTTGAGGTCAAGGATGGCTTCAATGCGAAGAAGCCCTGACCTGAGACCGCAAGGTCAAGCGCGTTCAGTGACGACGCGATGTTACCCTGGGTAAACTGCTGTTTCACCCCTTTTAGAATGGTACCCGAACCAATCGATGAGGACGCGTTTTGCAAAGGAGAGGTCGCGAAGATGTCACCGAACTCGGCCCGGCTGCGTTTAAAGCCCGTGGTCCCAACGTTCGCAATGTTATTTGACGTTGACGCAATCTCAGCTTGAGCACCATTTAGCCCAGTCAAAGCGGTATAAAATGACATGTTGTACCCTTTCTTAATTTCCGGCGACTGTTGAGCGCCTTAAGCGTGTTGTGTTGCTCTCAACGCGTTAACGAATGCGATCAATGCTGTTTGCACTAATCGTGCCATAATCTTGGACATCCAGCGTGGCGGTGGTAGATTCATCTCCGAAGGACGAGGCGGACAGCACTTTTGCGTAAACCGAGGGGCCGATACTCTCCATGCCTTTGCCGGTATTTGCCTCAATATCGACTTTGATTTTTCGCTGAGAGTCGCGCAGTGCAGCCGGCATATCTGTCCAGCTGAAGCCGACCAATCCCGTGCCCTGCGGCCCAAGATCTTCATTGTGCAGCAACTCGCCGGTGGCCGCGTCTGAATAGGTCACGCGCGTGGCACTGGCGGCCTGGGGCAATTCAAAAACGCCATGGATTTCCCCATTACTATCCGGTCGGGCCAACCCTCCGGGCACCAAAACAGAGTGACCAAGCAGAGTGGAGGCCGTGGCGATGCGCGCCTGTCTCATATCCGCCGAGAGGGTACTTAAATTTTTGTTGATTTCTTCAATGCCCGAAACCGTGGAGAACTGCGCCATTTGCGCGATGAAATCTCCGTTTTCCATTGGAGCAAACGGATCTTGGTTTTGAAGTTGCGCCGTCATCAACTGCAAAAAGTCATCTTGGCCCAATTTGTCGGAAGATCCGCGCTGCTCGGCAGTCTTATTGGTGTTGATTCCAAGTTTATCAAATATGGCTTGTTGTGCCGCGGTTCCGGCTGAATCTACATTCGACATTGTTTTTCCTTTCACCTAGCGGCCCATATTTACCGTGCGCATCATTAATGAGCGCAACGTGGAGACAACTTCTAAATTATTTTGGTATTGGCGAGATGCCTCTAACATTTCTACCATCTCTTCCTCGACATTGACGGCAGATCCCCAAACGTAACCTTCCTCATCCGCTTTTGGGTGACTGGGCAGGTGAACGCGTTGGGGTTGTAGGTCTGACGTCACAATATCGCTTACGTTAACAGTTGCGATTCCTGATCGTTCCGCATGTGCGGCATACTCAGTTTCGAATACCGGCTTGATGGCTACAAATGCTTCTTGCTTACTTCCCGCGAAGCTTTTCGCATTGGCAAGGTTACTGGCGACTGTATTTAACCGCGTTAATTGTGCGGACATCGCGCGGCCAGAGATGTCAAAAATATTTTGAATACCAGCCATGTTATTCCCCTTTAATCGCGGACATGAGTCCGGAAATCTTGCGGTTTAAAAACGTCAAAGATGTTTGATAACGAATAACGTTTTCTGAAAACTCCATCTGCTCAACCGACAATTCAACGGTATTACCGTCAAGCGACGGGTTGATCGACGCTCGATATTCAAGCGAGCTATCCAATGCGTTTCCGCCACTGGTAATGTGATTGCTGCTTGTTGTCGTAATCGGCCCAGAAGGCATAGCTTTGGCAAGAGCCGCTTCAAAATCAATGTCGCGTGCTTTAAAGTGAGGTGTCGCTGCATTGGCGATGTTTGACGCCAAGATATTATTGCGTTTTGATCGCAAGGCTAATGCGTCATCATGTAAACCGAAGTGATCGCGGATACCGTTCATGTCTGTCTCGTTTCTTCAACTCTTTTAGGGATGTTGCCCCATCTTGGAGCGATATTTGCAAGTTGAATGCCAAACGGACCAAAGAAAGAAAAAAAATGTTGAAGACCACAGAAAAAGCTCAAGAGCATGTAGATCCCAGTAAAAAGCTTTCGGCGAAGTTAATGCGTATCCGCACCAAGATTCTTAAAACTGTGCAAGACGAGGCCTTAGATGATGCGCTATCTCTTCTGAAGGCGCGATATAGCGCGCAGGCAGATATCGATACGCGCTTGGCGACCATGGCCGCCCAGTCGTGGATCATTCGGCAAAAATTTGTTCGTATTGGTTTGGATGAACCGTCTTGTGTAAAGGATCATATGGGCGAGTTGCTGCCAAAGAATAAATTGGCAACTATGAAGCTAAAGTCCAAGTCAGAAGATCCGGTAGCACCCGCGGCACAAGATGGTTTGACAGGATGGCAGCTGGTGAAAATAATAAAAGAAACTGAAGTCAACGGCATGCAGTTTTTCGAAAACACGACGATCAATGTGAGTGATGCTGATGCTGAGAAATTAATCTCCGCCGATAAAGCCGTAAAGGTCGAAGCTGAAGCGTCGACGGCTGCGCCGAAGGGACGCGCTACAAAAGCGAAGGAACAATCATGAGAACCTCTACAATAGCGGGGCTGTTAGCCCTTGGAATCATTGCCGGTATTGGGATCACAAGCCTGGGTTCTCTAAAACGATTTGAGCACCGTACGATGAGCTGTTCGAACCCAATGATCGGTCCGTTTGAGCTTGTCGTCAACAGAGCTAAAGTTGGTCAAACTGCGCAGTTAACCCAAGCACAGGGAGATTATACGCTGATCATTACGGCCATATCAGACGGGGTCATAATCGCAGATCATGACCAGCGGCGCTTGCGATTTTCGATAGATTTTACGAATGAAAAAGTATTGGTACAAGAAAATTCAAACCTCAAAGGCTCAAAATGTAAGACCACCGAATTTTCTATGTAACACAAGTCTTAAGCGGGAGAGGCTAGAAATTCAGCCATACCTTCTCGTAGGTTTCCGATCGCAGATTTTTTGATTTGTGATACGCGTCCAGTGGTCACCCCCAGGACTTCGGCAATCTCATAAACATTTAATTCCTCTACATAATACAGCTGCATGACCAATGCTTCGCGCTCTGACAGATTTGCCAGCTGGTCCCTCAACCCTCTCTTCATTTCCTGATTGCTTAAGGTCTCTTCTGGGTTGGCCTCTTTTGAGACAAACCAAATTGAGTGCGCATCATGCATTTCATCTAATGATTGATGTAGGTTTGCCTCAAAAGCCTGTTGCCACTTGCGTAACTCATCAGGCGTCAAGCCCAAGAGCTCTGCAACTTCACCGTCTGAGGGAGCGCGTTGCAATTTTTGTTCGAGGCTTAGGGTCGTTCGATCTACTTTTTGTTTCATCGCAATCGTCGTGCGACATAAGTTTGAACTACGTCTTAAATGATCTACGATTGACCCGCGAATGCGAATTTTTGCATAGCTGCTAAAGGTTACGCCTGGTTTTTTGACATATTTCTGGCTTGCGTCAATCAGTCCAATATATCCAACCTGCAGTAAATCATCCACTTCCACGGCACCCTTTGCCCGTCCGTAAAAATAGAACGCGAGTTTCCGGACCGTTTGCAGCTCTGACATAATCAGATCTTCCGGCTTCGGTTTTTGCTCCTGGTAATATCCCTTATTGACAGTCATGACCCCTCTTTCGGATCAGTTAATCCGTCGAAAAAACGTATGCCATCAAAGGCATTCATCGGAGACTTAAGTGTTTCTCGCGCCAGAGATTTGAAGGCCATAAGCTCTTTTTCATGAGCCTTAGATGCATTGGAAAGCAGCGCTTTGCGCTGTACGACAGCGCGCCTCATTGCATTAGAAAAGGGAATGTGACCCGCAAAAGTCAGATTTACATCCAGAAATCTCGTGGCAATACTCTGGAACTTCTCAAAGTTTTTAAATGCTTCCGCACCGTCTTTCGCCATATTTATCACGATGGAAAAATGGTGAAGCTTATGTTCATATTGAGCGGCCTTGATGACCGCATATGCATCCATGAAACTTGTGGGTTCGGCAACCACAACGACCAACACACGCTGGGATGCGGCAACAAAAGCCAGGGCGCTATCACTGGCGCCTGCGGGTGCGTCGGTAATAAGTATGTCTGTATTATTTTGTATGCTGTCAACATTTCGTATGAGCTGCGACCGAGCGCGCGCGTCAATATTCATCATATCAACCAGGCCGCTACCGCCGGCTAAAAGCTTCACACCATCGGGCCCGGTCTCGATAATTTCCTCAATTGTCAAGTTGCCAGTCAGCGTATCATAGAGCGTATTTTGCGCATTTTTACCCATTAGGATGTGAGAATTGGCCAGCCCAAAATCTGCATCAAAAAGGCACACACGATGGCCAAGCTGCGCGTACATAATTGCCAAATTAACAGCAATACACGTCTTGCCTACGCCGCCCTTACCGCTAGCAATTGTGATAGTATGGGTCATTAACTGGCGTCCATATCGGATTTTTCTACGTCTGTTGACGCATCGCTATCATACTCTTTTTCGATAACATAGCCTAGCAAATACTGTTCCATAATTTCAAATGTCGCTTTTGCAAGGTTTCCACTAAGCTCAAGCGTTCCAGTCAACCAACCAACTTTTGCTGATTTTGTAATAAGTTGTGAAACCTCTGGTATGGAAAGTTCAGATTCGTCTATTTTTGTAAGTACAACTTGCGCATTTAATTGCACCGCCTTGTCCAATTCATCGGCAAGTCTATTGACGGCCAAGCCACTTGGTATTGCCATCAAAACTTGCAGTTTATAACCGTCAAAATGCGTTTGCAATTTTGGCCAAATCTCAATTACCTGGTCAGTTGTGCAGGCAAGATCGACAATATGTATTGTATTGGACTCGATTGGGCGCCAGGCATGTGGTTTGGCAATCGACCACCGGGAGAGCGGTACACCTAATAGCTTTGCGTAGTGGCGCAAAAGCCCGACTTGCGGCCTGCTTTTATCTTCTAAGTTAACAAATTTTAGGGCACGACTCTTTTTCAGTTCACCAATGATGGTGGCAAATTTTGCGCTCAATGTGGTTTTGCCGCTGCCTGAGGGGCCTACGACCAAAAGTATATCCGCATTTAGAGTGTTCGATACCTCATGCGAAACAGCCTGCTTAGATATGTGCGTTATTAGGTCGATATTTGAAATTGGCCTGCCCCAAGCTTTTTGACTCGAAATAGCATCATCAATTAATGTTTGATCAAAGCCCAAAACTACCAAATCGTGTTGGGCAAGACTGGGGGAAGTGGTTGTCTTTGGGACAACTTCTGTTGACGGTTGTGCCTCTAAAGTGCGAGCTGAAATAAGTTCCATCTCCTTTTCAAGTTTTGTGAGGCGCTCTTCAATGGTCTGTTGTGTTATGACTTCGCTGGAGTGTTGTATTGGGTTGAGTTGCGGTGGTACAACTTTCAACGTTGGTTCGACTCTCGCTGCATGTTCGTCTCTGATAGTTTGGAGATCTTGCGCCACCACCTGTCCTGTTTGAGTTTCTGGCAGGACTGCAAAGCCTTCGTCAACCGATGGCCTTTTTGACGTATCCGAGGCGACAGCCTTTTGCTGGGGGGCGACTGAAAACTGTTTTTCCATCTCTTCTTCGAAGACTGTTTTGACAATACTTGGGCGTAGCGGTGCCGTAATAAGTGGATCAAGGCTTGCCTTTATCTGCACCAGGCCATCTTGCTGGGTTGTGGAAAGGATATAGGCGTCAGATCCAAGTTGCCGTACAACCTCATCCATCGCCATAGCGCTATCGGGAGCTGTCACTGTGATTGTGGGCATTTTTATTCCCTTCATACGGTTTCAGGTTGGCGTTCTGATGCGTTAGGCGCATCAACGTGGTCTTCATCAGAGGCAAGGGCGTCAAATCCGCCGATTGTGGCATAGACTTCAACGCGCCGATTTTCGGGCAGCTCAGTAAAGCTTAGAATTATTATGTCTGGCACATGGCTGCGGACAAAATCGGAAAATAACCGGCGAATTTGGGGCGCGACGACCATGATGCTCGGGCGGCCTTCTGCGCTCAGCTTCTCACTTGTTTCGTTAATGGACCGCATGAGCTGCTGGGCCAATGTGCCTTCCAGGATCAAACCCTCTTCGCCGCTCTGCCGTGCGGTGCGCAGCATCAGCTGCTCAAGCTCAGGTGTCAGGGTCATCAATGGCAAGACAGTGCCGAGCGGTGCAACCTGCTGGATCAGAAGCGGGGCCAAGGCGGGGCGCAAAGCCTCTGCCATTTCATTGGGGCCCATGTTCGGGCCAACTATATTGGACAGACCTTCCAGTACCCGGCGGAAGTCAGAAATGGGTATGCGTTCAGACAGCAACCGGCGTAAGACCAGCGTCAGCATATGAAGCGGGATCAATTTTGGCACGATGGATTTGACAAGGTTTGGACTTATTTCGGACAAACGATCCAAGAGGGTCTGCACGTCATCTTGTCCAACCAAGTCAGCGGCATGTTTGGTGAGCAATTGGCTCAAATGGGTGGAAATAACGGAATCAGGTTCAACCACCGCATAATCATGAGCTTCGGCTTCGGCCTGTTGTTCTGGACGGATCCAGATTGCATCAATGCCGAATGAAGGATCTTTCACCTCTATACCATCCAGCTGAATATGTGTTCCGTCACCGGGTAGGGCCAGTTTGCGGTCGGGATAGATTATGTCCTCTCCGACGATGGTTTGGCCGATGCGGATGCGATACTGGTTGGGTTCGAGTGACAGATCATCACGGATGCGCACGCCGGGAACAACAAAGCCAAGGCCACGAGACACTTCCCGCCGAATACCCGTTACGCGGCTCACGAGCGGGCCTGATTGCTCTTCATCGACCAAGCCGATTAAGCCATAACCCAGTTGCATGGAGATGGCGGAATAGTCAGTGATATCTGACAAAAGCACAGAATCCGCCTCTGGCTCTTCATCCTGAGCATCGCTGAGTTCCTCTAGCTGTTCGTCTATGACCTGTTGAGCCTCTGATTGACGGGCAAAATAGGCAGCTGCAGCGGCCATGCCGGCAAAAGCAATAAACAGTTGGTTCGGCATGCCTGGAACCAATCCGATGATGAACATCACAACCGCGGTCGGAACCCAAGCGCGTGAGAGATTGACCTGACCGCCAATATGTTGCGCCATATCCTGTGTTGAGGACACACGGGTGACGATGATCGCTGTGGCAATGGACAAGAGCAGCGATGGGATTTGGGCCACAAGTCCGTCACCGATGGACAGCAAGATATAGGCTTGTGCTGCATCTCCGACCGCCATGTCGTGCTGGGCAATACCAATGATCAGCCCGCCCAAGATATTAATCGCAAGGATGAGCAGGCCCGCAACCGCATCGCCCTTCACAAATTTTGATGCCCCATCCATGGAGCCATAGAAATCCGCCTCATTGCCAATTTCTTGGCGGCGGGCGGTTGCTTCTTCTGGGGTCAGAATGCCCGCGTTCAAATCCGCGTCAATGGCCATTTGTTTTCCGGGCATGGCGTCTAGAGTAAACCTTGCGGATACTTCTGATACGCGCCCGGCGCCTTTGGTAATCACAACCAAATTGATAATGACCAAAATGACAAAGACGAAGATGCCGACTGCATAGTTGCCCGCCACAACGAAATCGCCAAAAGCCTTGATGACCTGTCCCGCGGCGTCACTGCCTGTGTGGCCCTCGCTCAAAACGATGCGCGTTGAGGCCACGTTCAGCGCCAATCGCAAGACGGTTGCGATCAAGATCAAGTTCGGGAAGGAGGAGAAATCAAGCGGGCGGTGGGTGTGTAATGCGACCATTAATATGAGGAGGGACAAGACGATATTGACCACAAAGAATGTGTCCAAAAGAAAAACTGGCAGCGGCAAGACCATCATCGCAACTAAGATCAAAATACCGATAGGCAGAACGGACCCGCCCATGGCAGATTTCATATCAGCTGTCAGAATTTGGCTGCGTGTCAGATCCATGACATCACACCCCTGTCAAAAACCCGACCATCGGCAGGCCACGCATGCGTGGCCATAAGAGGCGTGTTTGTTGAGTAAATGGGCAGTTTCACGGTCTGCTGTTCCTTGTTTTACGGTGCGATGAATTTCGCACATGACTGAAGAAGCAAGACGCGTGCCAACTGGGTAATTTTTTTTTAGGGGGCGAGGAGGGCTTGGCATGAATTCTGCAAAGTGGAAGGGATAAATTCCTACAGGAGCTATGAACAATGCGCCATCATTCGACCCAAAAATCGTCACGACACTATGTTTTTTCCGTCGCGGCGGGGCTTTGCGCCTTGAGCCTGTCTGGTTGTAGTGACCTCATGACCAGCTTTGACTTGAGCAGAGCGACACCAGCTGAAATCACGGCGAAAGCTCAGGCTAAAGAGTTGAAAACTGTGCGGACGGCCCTCAAGACCGATCCGCCTCAAAAGGCGGCCAACCCGCTGTCGCCTGTCATGCCGGCGCCGGTGGCTGCAGCGGCGGCAACCGTTCCAACAATTTCTGCCATTGGGTATTCATCCATTGCGTCCCAACCGGGCAAGACTTTGAACCAACGCCGTCTGATGGCCATTCGGGCAGCGCGCATGGACGCCATGCGCATGCTGACCGAACAGGTGCACGGATTGACGGTGCAAGGTGATACGCAGGTCTCTGAGAATGTGGTGCAGTCTGATGTTTTCCGTGCATCTCTTGCCGGTCTGATTGCTGGTGCCCGCACGGTAAAGATTGAACCCAAGGGCTCCGACACCTATGCTGTGACCCTCGAAATTGATCGCGGTACAATCCGGCAATTGCTGCGCGCAAACAGTATCTGGTGATCCAGATGCGGGCCTGTGGTCAAAATATTTTGTCCGGCATCAAATATATGGCAGTGGCCGTGACACTTGCGGCAGCTATGCCTGTATTTGCCGAGACTGAAATCAAGCGCGTTGAGGCTGTGGGACAGGCGGTGGCGACCGGTGCAGCCTCTGATGCGCGTCTTAGATCTCGTGCCTTGCAAGATGCGCTTTATCAGGCGGCCCTGAAGGGCGGCGCACGGGTAAATGGGTATAGCGCGACATCCAACGCTGTTTTGACCAGTAGTGTATTGGTGGTTAGGCCAGACAGCCAAATTCTCGACTACGTTATATTGGAGGAGCAGGTAACGCGTTCCAAAGCGCGGATTGCCATTCAAGCATATGTTGGGCGCATCGATGCCCCGGCGGCCTGTGCGCGTCGGGCTGTTTTGGACATCGCCTTGCAGCGCCCGCAGGTGACCATAGCGCCTTCCGCACCGGCCTGGCTGATCGCAACTCAAGAGGTGACGGCGGTCGCTTTAGAGCGCGATATTGAAATGCTGGACGGCGTGACACTTTTTCAGGCGTCCGACCTCCCCGGCCAAAGTCAATCGAGTTTAGCGGCAGAGTTTGACTATACATCCTTGACTCTTGGTGTGGCGCAAGACGCTGGCGCGCAGGCTCGAGCGAAAACACTCACGACCTCAATTTCCCTCACGGCCAATAAAAGCAGCGCGTTCAAAAAAAGCCTTATGGTGCGAATTGAAAGCAAATTGTTTGATCCCAGTTTGCCGAGCACGCCGCTCGTGCGTGTACAAACCCGCGAGTTATTGTTGCAGCGCACCACGCCGATCCAGTTGGTCAATGCAAACTCCCTCGCGTCAAGAGAAGATATCTTGACGCAAATCGGGGCAATGGCGCGCGATATGGCGCGCGAGATGATTGCTCAAAGGATGTGCCAATCTTTATCTGCCAAGCTGGTCCTGCAAGAGGGGAAACTCTTTGCTCCCTTCGGCCGAAAAGACGGCCTTACCCGTCATCACCTTGCCTATACGCAGGGCACGGATACGCCCTATGAAATTCTGGAAATTGAAACCCTGAACGAACAATCCGTTGTGGTCCGCCCATTGGACAGTTCAAGGAAAGGCGTCTTCTTCGCCGGTCAAACCATTCAATTCATGGAGCTGAAATGAGAGTTTCTTCGCCGTCTTTTCGACGTCTGATCTTGCCAATGTTTTGTGCCATTGCCGCTTTTTCTCCGGCGTCTGCCAATACGGTTGTGACCGGGTTGGATATTAAATCTGCAATCTTAGAACGATTGGCCCATGAAGATATTTTGGCCGTGCCAAAAGTTGCCGAGCACAGGCGATATTACACCTGCGATCAAGATCTAACGGTTGAGGCAAAATACCCCGGTAAATGGGACACTGTGACGGTGACCTGCCCAAATCAAGATAAGGCATTGGCGTGGTCTGTTATGATCCGAGTTGTGGATGCTTCACCTGATTTTGAGAAAAAAAATCATTCCGACGCTAACATTGCGCCCAAAGTTGTCGTTCTTCTATCTAGTGTTAAAAAAGGAGAAGTTTTAACACCCGATATTATGACGCTTATTCCTGCTCCAAGGGGATCAAGAATGGGTGCCTTCTATCGGGTCGAAGATGTGGTAGGGCGCAGAACAACTCAAGCTCTAAGTGCAATGCAACCACTCCGCGCTCGCAATCTTGAGTTTGATTGGGCGCTAACAGCTGGGCAGCCGGTGCAAATAACGCAACGGATCTCAGGATTAGAAATATCAACGATCGGCGAAGCACTTGAAAATGCGCAGATTGGTGATATTACGGACGTAAGAAATACGAAGTCGGGCAAAATAATTGCTGTTCGTGTAAAAAGTTCAAGAAAAGTTACGCCAATCGCTAACATCAACTAGATCTGCGTCGTTAATGGTACAACAGGAGGATGTCATGGTTGACTCTATTAAACATAACATGCGGCAAATGCTTGTGCCAGGTGCGCAGGATGCCAAGGCGGCGTCGCCCCGAGGTGGGCAAGCGTCTGCAGACGTTAACTCGGTTTCGGCGGGCTCTGTCGATGCCAGTAGCTTGTCAATAAAGAATTCGGTCTCCGCGCTGGGGGAAACTCCACCGATTGATACTGAGGTTGTTAGCCGGATCAAGCAACAGATCGAAGCTGGTAAATACCCGATTAACCTAGATCTGGTATCTGAGCGCCTTATGGAAAGCTACCTGGAAATGAAGGGCTGAACTGATCGCGGCATTTGGTGGTAAACG
>Ga0228672_1000744_pt1 | contig 14697 bp, 16 predicted proteins | sample 90DmetaG_FD_182788 | JGI IMG/M metagenome (GOLD analysis project Ga0228672, IMG submission 182788) | Seawater microbial communities from Monterey Bay, California, United States - 90D | ecosystem: Environmental > Aquatic > Marine > Coastal | place: USA: California | collected 2016-11-08 | reverse complement strand
CTCGTCATCTGTCAGCGTGTTACCTGTGGGCTCGTGTAGCGTCCCTACAACGTCGATAGCGTAATCATGGCTGTGAGCTACTAGGTAGGGATCACCGTCCGCTGTCTGCGTTTCTACGCCTTCCTCATCTACGTTAGTGATGTAGTCCTGCTGGTAGAAGTCAGCCAACACAGTCGGCATATCTGACTCAGCGCTTAGACGTAAATAGAAGTCTACCTTTGGCGCGTCTTCGATTACTTCTTCGATTACTTCTTCTGTCATGATGTTAGATCCTGTAGTTGTGCGTTAGTCAAGCGACGTGGGTAGTATTTGATGGACTTGATGTGGCCGTTGATAAATTGGCCTGTCCCCCAGCCTCCAATAATTAACTCATCTAAGGCAGGCACAGTCCCTGCCAGATCTGCTACAGCAGATGCGCCACTAGCTGAAGATGCAAAGTCATTCTCTTTTACTGCGAGTGCAACTTTGCTGTCTGTGTTAACAGTGTATGATCCATGGTTTAAAACAGCCTGATTGGTTGTGTTTGCAACAACACTTTGCAAAGTATTGCTTTGATTTAAGCCAATTCTGATCGTTTTACTTGCATTTGAATCTCCCCACATAGACACAGCGTTTGGGTAATCAGAGCCGTCAGATCCATTAGACTGAAAGCCTACAAATAAAGTCATCTCATCAGAATTAAACCCAAAGTCAGCCACAGGGATACTAGCCACATCAGCAGAGCGTGTTGCAGTGCTTCCTGTAGTCTTTATGTAGCTGGTGGGGAAAGAGCCTTGCTCAAATTGAAAACCCCATAAATAAACAGGCTCGTCATTTACTATGCGTAAAATAACTCCAGTGTTTTGAGTGTTTGTGCAAGTAGCAGTTAAAGAATAGCGCCTCCAGCCATCGCCCACGTCTACAACACTATAGGTTGCGCCAGTACCACCGCTCACGAAAGCGCCTGTTTTTACATTAAATCCAGCAAAATCATTACCATTAAACGCCGAATTACTTACGTCAATCTGTATTTCTGCATCAGTGTCTGCCTTTGCAAATATCGTAATTGTGTAATCGTTTCCCGCCGTTACTGATATTGCTTGTCTTATGTCAGCGCCGCTATTGTTTCGCGTTACAGTGTCGGCAGTTAGTGTTTTATTAGGCGCTGTCGTTGTGTTTTGCGATACCGTAACGAATGTTTTCGCCCATGAATCCGCATCTTCACTATAAGTCAGTAAGTTAGTCCTAGCCTCCTCAACCAACAAGCCCAGCCTGTTACCGTCTGCATCGTACTCTACACGAGGGATGTTATTGGGATGCTCGAACAGCGTTAGGGTGCCGTCTGATTCGTCAAAGGTGACTTCTTTGACGGAGACGTTGTCGTACTCCGCATAGCCTGTATTGCTTGTGCTGTTTGCATAAAGCGTTAAAAAAGTGGTAGCGCTTTGAGCAACAAAAGCTAAATGCCAACTAAAATTGTCATCAGAATTGCCCGCCGATTGATATACGTTGTTGCTAGTCAATGCAGTACCTAATCGCCATAAAGCTGCCTGATTAGATCCCCATGAATTGAAAGTAATTACATAAATTTTGCCAACTTCAGTAGCGAAACTCTGACTTGCATAAGCGTAATCTGTGACGTTTAACCCCACACGTAAACGGTTAGAACTAACGGACAGTACAGCGTTATTACCCGCAGTCCATCCACTTGTATCCGTGTCAAAAGTCCCATTACTAACAAGCTCATCCCCATAGCTAACAGGGCGCAGCGCATGGCCTTTAGATGCTCGGGTAAACGTCAATAAGTCTTCGTAGTTGTTAAACGTCTTTGTTCCCATCATTCACTCCAATCATTAACAACAAACGAATTAGTGCCGACACCTTCAAAGGTTAGGCTAAGGGATGGCTCTAGGCTTGGGTTGGTAGCTTCGACAATACCAGTGTCTCCTAAGTCCTTATCCCATACACGGAAGGTGCCGATGGTTCCCATGTAGTCGTAGGCAAGATTCAAGTCGGTAGCTGACAAGTCAGGGAGAGCCGTTGGCGTTGTATTAGCCGTTAGTGCTACGCCGTCTGTTGCACCGTTAATAAAGGTTGAGCCGTGTCGTCCAGCAGCGTTGTATGGCACCAAAACGCCTGGAGCGTAAGTATCATCTGCCCCAGTTACAGTATCAGAAACACTATTATCAGACTGATCGAAGAAGGGATCGCCAATTTTTGTGCTATTAGTCGCCACTCTAAAACGGATTCTATTTCCTCCGTCTATTTCCCAACGGTGCGCTACAACTGCTTCAGCGTCATCCTCATCAGCATAAGTCATGCGCCCATCCATAGCGATGGAGACTGACAGGGGGTTTATCTCGCGGACGCTGATGTTGTCGAAAAAAGCCGTTTCATTGCCTCCAGATCCGTTGCTATATAGAAAAATATATAAAAGAGCCGTTGTTGGATAAACATAAAAAACGTGAGTTTTTGTTGCTGTTTGTGAAGTCGCAGAACCGTATACAGTTGTTCCAAGGTTGTTGCCTATTCTTACATCGTAAGACGTAGCTGTTCCTAGACGGGCATCTACACTTACACGATAAACTTTATTTGCTGGTGGCGTTAAATCTAGTTGCGCCCTCGAAAAGGACGCTCCACCATCTGCAACCTGTAATTCACCATTAACAGAAGATATTGAAGCATCTCCTTGAGCAGTCCACCCCGTCGTATCCGTATCAAACGTACCATTAGTAACCAGCTCAGAACCTATGTACTGCGGCGAAGGCCACGGTAGGTTAGCCGATGGGATAGTGAAGGTTTCTGCTGCTCTGCTGACAGTCGAGCCAGACGTTGGGATAAAGCTAGAGCTAGTTGCGTTGTTCTCTATTTGAAAGCCAAATAGGTAAACAGTCGATCCGCTGATAGCGTTAGTAGAACCGTCTGCGTCTGAATTTCCCACAAAAATTTCACCGCTTGAGTTTGTAGTAACTGAATCAAAATACCGTGTACATCTATACCAGCCATTACCTACGTTTTGAATGGTTGCTGTATTGTTAGCACCGTTGCTTGTTAATAATGTTCCGTTTGTTAAGTCAAACCACTGCCCACTGACAGAAGAAGAGTCATTCGCTATTCTAATAATGTCATTTGTTCCTGCTTTCGCATAAATGCTAACCGCGTAGGACTGACTAGCAGTAAATATACCCGAGTATCGAATATAAGCTGGAGCAGTTGAGCTTGCTGTTAGCTCGAACGCGTTTTGCGTACCATCTGGTGAAACAGCGGCGTCAGCAGTCCGAGTCGCCCCTACCAAATTTGCAGATGACATATCTGAATCAGGAGCTAAGTTAGTCCTAGACTCAGACTCCGCCAGAAGCCCCTCATTTACCCATGCAGAGCCGTTGTATACGTGGTGGCCTACGCGTGGGAGATAACGTGCGGTGTCAGGGCGCACAGTAGATTGACGAACGCTAATGTTGTCTATCAACTGTGTACCGTCTGCAATACCTCGAACATTGACGTAAACAGAAGTATCCGTTGGCACAAAATGAAACGTATTTTCGCCTGTTTCTAACGCTTGTCCTAAAAATGTTGTGGCAGTTGGAGAGTTGCCCACCGCCACATACGCAGAGCCAGACACCTGAGTTATTTTTAACTCGTAAACAGCTCCAGACACTACCGTTATGGCTTGTGAAATAAACCCACGATTATTTAAGTCCACGCGAGTTAGCTGAGCCTGTCCTGAAACAACAGCAATAGAACCAGTGCCTGTAGATACGTCTGTCCATCCTGTGAAATCAGTGTCAAAGGTGCCGTTTGTAACTAGGTTAGCGCCAAAGGGACGTAGAGCTGTAGGGACGTATGAGTCCCCACGCTCAGGGTTGTCTACCATGCCGCCTAAGTCACCACGATTAAAGTGCATACCCCAAACGTAAATGCCAGACGATCCATCGCCAGCATATGAGGGATTGCGAGAACTAGCATTAGTGTTATCAGTTAAGCAGATAGTTGCGCCCGAAGATGCTGATGCCGCAGCCGTTGCAGTCACAGAGCACTTGTACCAGCCGCTTCCTACATCCTCAATTGTGGCTGTTGCACCGCTTCCTGTCGTGCCAACTGTTCCTGCGTTTACATCGAAGTTAGCAAAGTCATTCGCAGTAAACGTGCTGTTAGATAGAGCAAACGACAACTGTATCCACTTGTATTCGCCTTGCTTAACAAAAGTACAGAACGTGTAATCAACACCACTGACAACATTGGTGTGCCCTGTTTGATAAATGTTATGAACAGTAGAGCTACTATTTTCGACTACCTTATCAGCAGTTGTTGTGCCGTCGGGAGACGCTATCTGATTTAACGAGTCTGTTGTGTTGAAGTTAGTCCAGTTTCCTAAATCCTCAGAATACGCCAACAGATTATGCGGTGCCCACTTGAGTACAGGGATTTCACGAACAGAAATATCATCGAAGTCAACATCACAAGCGTTGTTTCGAGCTAAGAAGAAAACTCCGTCAATGCCGTCACACTCTCTGACAAAAGTGTATGTGCCGCTTGAGCTAAAAACTTTACTGCCCTTTGCTGTCGCGCCAGAGCCTAATTGCACCTTACAACTGCCCGAACGCACTTTTACTTTCGCTGTTATTTCGTAAGCTTTACCGACTGTAAGTATGTTTGCTTGGCAAGTAGCGCTTTCACCTGCTGGCGAAACAATTGTTGCAACACCATTGGCAATAGTTGAAGTTGCTGGAGATGCCGCAGTTGTCGTCCAAAAGCTCGTATCGCTGAAGCTAGGGTTGTCGATTAAATCATCACCATAGCCGTCTGTCATCGTAGCGTTGCCAGCACGCGCATGAGTCACTGCGTTAGCCAGTGTCTTACTGCCGCCACTCGCAAGGTAATACTCATCCTTAAAGTCTAGTAGTAGCTTAGGAAACTTGCCCTCGACTCCAGCCTCTCGTAACTGCTGGTTGATACGGTTAGGGCTGCGCTGGATGTTTACGCCAATATTGACAGGCATTAGTTAGACTCCTTGGGCTGATTCTGTATCGCGCCGTCAACAGACGTGGCCTGTACAAGCGCTACCTCTAGCCCGTTCTGCGGGACGATCTCAATGCTCTTAGACGTAAAGGCAACAGTGCCACTTGTAACTGTGCCTTGATCTAAAGTGATCGCGTAGTTAGTCCGCGTTGGGCTTGTCAGGTTAATCATACGTTATGTCGTCGATCAGCTTTAGCTTGAACGTCTCCGTGGAAAATATATCACCTGCTGCGTCGGTGAACTCAATATCACAGGAGTGCGTGCCGACTGTCCAGCTTGCAGTATTCGTGGCGGTAGCTGTTAGGCTAAACACCCCACCGCTTGCGTTGGTGATCGTGGTTGTCAGCGTAGCAATCAACGTCGTTTTCTGACGGATCTGCGCTCGTATGCTGAAATCAGATATGTCTACAGCAGACGCACTTTCGGTGAGCGTGATAACCCACTCCAGCGTATCGCCTTTCTTGTGGGTAATCTCTGCCATGTTTAACCTACTACGAGAGCGTGAATGCCTGTTGCAGTTGTGCCTGTGCTTTTTACGCGCTTAACTGAACAAGTCAGCGTGTGAAAGTCAGGTACAGTGACAGTGCGCTCGTTGCCGTCTACGTTAAGAAAAACAACATCTCCGCCTGTCTCAATGTACAAGCCAATCGCAATGTTGTTAGCGCCTACGTTGTCGGTGCTGTCGTTAGTCGTTACCTCGATCATGTCGTAAACGAGGCCCGACTGATTCGGTGACGCCGCAAATATAAACGGGTTTGCCATGTTAAAATCCTCCTGAGTAGCGCAATTATATCATCCCTTAAGGATCAATATACGCAAGAATGCTTGGCTCGTTAGTTTCGGTGTTTATGTATGAGGCTAGCCAATACTGCAACACGTCAGAAAGCGACTGTGAATCAACAGCCGCCTCTGCCTCTGCCATCGTGTCGTAACTGGCAATAACGATTTCTTCGTTATCAGTTGAGCGTGTATATCCAAGCGTGAAACTCATAACTACCTCGTAAACTGTATCTGTCCCGCAAGGCCTACGCCCATCGCTACGCTGCCGCTTGAAATAATGTAACTGCGAGCACGTATGCGATAATCTTCTTCTGCGTCACTTGCCGATAGCGGCTGAAACATGAAGTGATTTGCGGATGCAGTGATACCTAAAACATTGTAACGAGGCTCAGACAGTGGCGCGTAAGTTAGCCATGTGCCCGCCGATGTCCACTTATCCGCGTTGTAGTACACGTCGCCTGAGCTAATAACCGTATTACTCGAGTAAATGATTCGCGTCCTATCTGTGCTAGTTTGGTACTCAACAGACACCACGTTGTAAACAGCACTCGGTGAGGTGGCCGATGTGGCTATACCGCCATACATATCTAACTCCGCCATTACATTGCCAGCAACTTCGATGTATCGAGCGCCAAACGCTACGCCGCCATTTGCAACAACCGTGCCAAGTGACGTGCCCGTTGTAGCGCCCTTGCTTTTCCTTTCTACTCGAACGCCAACTGTAAAGTCACCCGATGGATTGTTTGCGGTAAGCTGAAACATCGCCATGAGCAATGCACGCTTTTTAACGTCATTTTCAGGCGCAGGCGTACTGAATGAGCCAAACGTCGCTAATGAAGATGTCAGCGTCGTGCTGAGCGCATTGTAAATGCCGAACGTAATTGCCTCGGATACCGCGCCGTCAATTTCTTCAGATTTCGGTATCTGAATATTTTCATACTCAGGGCCAACAGTCGTTGAGACGTTTCCTGAGAAATCGACAGCCTCGAGCCAGAAATATTTAATAGTTCCTTTGCCCTCACCAGACGCGGCAGGGTATACAAATTCGGTGCCATTAATTCGTGCAACAGGGCTTGCGGGTTTTGTTATCGAGCTAGCCACGTAAATCTGCACATAGGCGAAATCGGCATCATTCGGGTTAGTCCACTGCACCGTAAGGTTTTTGAGGCCGCTAGTAATGTCGACATTAGTGACAGGGCTTGGTGCTGTTGTGTCGCCGTCTAACTGCTGGTTTGACAGTGTGGTGCCCGTGCTAGTAACGCCAAGCAGGTTTTGCACTTGTACGCGGAAATCATAGTTAGACGTGACATCTATTCCAGAAAGCAGAATGCGAGGCTCTTTAGTCTCTGCGTGAAAATACTCTGTCGTGCCGTTCTTGTTATAGCGGATTTTGTAGAAGTCGATGAAAGCGTCATCAGGCGCAGTCCATGTAAGCTCAACAGTTGTAGACACGCTACCGTCAGGGCCAAGCAAGCCGATCTCGCTTTTAGCCAGGCTTGTTACGTTATCAACTGTGCGCCCGTTGTATAGATCGAGCACTCCGCCGCTCAAAAAGTCCTGTTCGTCGCTAGTTGCCCAATCGTAAATAGCCGCAGCCGTCTCTATTAGCTGAAGGTTTACCGCAAGATTTCCACCAGAAGTAATGGCTAATGAGTAGTCGATAACCTCAAATATTTTCTCGTCGTAGCCCAGGCGCTCGTTAGTCAGCTTAATTGTGTCGCCGACTTTTACCTGCAAGCCCTTGAGGTTAACCGTCATCGTCACGACGACTTGCTGGCGCGACTTAAGCAAAGCAATCTTAGCTAGTCGCTGCGCCTGCGTATTGTTAGTCACAAACGGTAACGGCATGTCTAAGTAGATAGGATCGCCGTCTTCAGCCTCGTAGGTAGAGCTGATCTGCGCAGGGTAGTCCAACACCTTGTAGTTCTTTTCTTCAGAGACAAAGATGCCTTTAACGCCGTTGTATACACTACGACGTGACTGCTTTGTCTGCGTCTGAATGTCGCTGACGCAATCGGCCTCTGTGAACTCAAAGGTAGGAGCAACATAACCTGCGGCGTCTATGAAATACTTGCCGCCTGAGTACGTAAGGCGTCCGCCCATAGCGGCTAGGATTTGCTCGATGTTCGCCTTTATTTGATTGTCAGTGTTCATCACGCCGTTGCATTCATAGCGTGTATGCGTTCCGCCGCCATTAAGTGCTACGTCTTCGTCACAAAGATCAGCCGCCGCTATTAAGGTTGTCTCGTCAATAAGCGTGTGTGCCTCACCTAGCCCGTACTTTTTATCGACTAAGTAATCACGCGCGCAAAGCGCAGGGTTATCGGAGTACGTCCATGTCGTGTCGTCGGTGGCGCTGTGTCCGCTATCTCTAGGATCGTAAACCTTACGGCCTTTGAGAATGGCGGTGATGTTAGGCACGCCCTGCGGAAACTTGTCCTGATCCCACTTGAGCTTAAAGTGTGCATAAGCCATGTCATTTAGAACGTGATCGTTTGTCCACTCAGAGAAAGCATTAACTAGCGTTGCGTCTGCCGTCGTCTGTGATCCATCGAACGTCGTTACCGTGACGTAATCAGTCCAGTCGCTTGTAACCGCTCCATTTTGATATGCCCTAAAGTCGTTAAACCAAAACTCCTCAAACGACTCTATCTCGTGAGCGGCGAACACAATGACAAGGTGCAGAAATTCGTTGTTAGTGCCTGAGTGCTGAATGTAAACAATTTGGCCGCCGACTCTGATCTGCCCATAAACGATCTGCCGTGGCCCAGCGGGATTCCTTGTGGTTTCAGTAATTCCCCTAAGCTGTGCGCCGAGGTTTGGCTTAGGTGCCAAGGCGCGAGAAACGATCGACAGTCCAGCACCTAAAGCAAAAGCCGCCGCAAAACCAGCAAACGTCGTAGCAGATAAACCAAATATAGTCAGGCCAGCAGCCGCCGAACCAATAGCACTAACTAAGCCTGCGCCAGCAGCAATAGCCATGTGTTTACCTCAGCATTAAAGAGTAGACGCGCTCGATTTCCTCAAAGCCTAGACGCTCTAGTATGGCGTCAAAAGGCTGGTGCGCTTTTGTGTTTATATGTACTTTTGTGACGCCTTCGGCCTCTAGTGCATCAAGTGCGAACTTGATTAGCTTTACGCCTGTTAGCCCCTTACGGGCAGCCTTCGTCAAAAAGATGATGTCGTTGTTAGCAAACAAGTGATCGCGGTAGTGGAGTGACTTGCTCACGATGATGACAAAGTAGCCCATTAGCTTGCCGTCTTTACGCGCCGTAAACACTCGCAAAGCGTTGATCTTGTCCAGCTCCGCGTAAGCTCGCCAATCAGGGTTTAGCTTAATTTTGTCTTTGTTTAGCGCGATCTCTTCATAGTGTTGCTGTAACAGTGGCTCTGCTTCACGCTTTACCTGTGCAAGTGCCTCTAGTGCAAAGTCCATGCTATGCCTCCTTATGGCCTTTGTGTGTCGCCAAAGTCTTGGCCTGGCCCTGTGTCCCTAGTGCCACCACTCGCGCCCACTTTGTTGCGGCCCCAAATGATTTCCTTTTCCTGCATCTCTGCAACGAACTCTAAGCCTTTATCGTTTGGGTAATCAATCTTTTGATCTTCAGCCGTGTAGCGTCTGCCGCGTGTCCGCTCAAACTCAATCAAACGATTTTCTACAGTGATTTGTATTGTGGCCGTCTCAGCGCCATCGTTAATCACCATAGTGTCCATAAAACCGCTAAAAATCACGACAGGGTTATCAGTGACATCGCCCTCGGAATCAATAGCGCCAAGCAGTACTTTTAGCTCGCGGCCTTGGTAGTCCTCGTCCCTAGCCTTACTAATGAGCGGCTCAGTGATGCCAGACAAAGCGACAGTTAGGCCATTAGCCTGTAGCTCTGCGCTTTCTGCGATCTCACCAATTTGTAACAGCGTACCTGCACCAACGTACTCAACACCGCCCACTGTTAAGTTGCCGATGCCGCTCCACAGGTTCAGATTGCCGCTGTCAAACGCGCACTGAACAAGCGTGATAGGGCGCACTAAGTCGGCGGTGACTTCTTTCTTCATCGCCGTTGTTAGTTCTCTACTCATATCGCCTCAACACACGCAAAGGTAAAGCCGTACAGGCTGGCTTGGTTTATGCTCCACTCGATCTCGTTTGTGGCAAGCCGCCAGCGGCCTTTCGGCAAAGTGAAGTCCATAGACGTGTTAGCACTGATCGCTGTTCTAAGCGGCGGCATAATGTCAAAGGTAGACTCTCCAAGCTCAGTAATAATGTAAAGCACGCCGTTAAGCTGAAAGTAGTCGCCAGCCACTGCGCCCGCTACCGATCCCGTCACCGTTGTCGCGTTACGCGCACCACTGGTAATCGTGCCTACAGCCGTGACATTGTGCAGAGGGTTGCCCATCGTAAAGGTATTGGCTTGGCCTCTTAGTGACGCAAAAAAAGCCTCCATCTGCTTGGCATCTGATCGACTCAGGGGCGGCAGTGTTACCTCCGCTTCCCACCTAACGCCTTGGTGCTGATAGGTTTGCTGATCGAAAGTAAAAGGCGATTGACTGACTGACGTTGCCGAACGCAAGCGCATCGTCATAGAGGTAAAGCCTACATCGGGAAACGCTGCCATTATGCACCCACCATCGCTTTGCTAAAGCCGCCGCCACGCATCCTAGAGTCTGCCACAGCCGCTTTCGCCGCGTTACTAATCTGAGGCAGTAGGTTAGCAATCTCAGCACGTACGGTTTGCTGTACGCCTGTCGTGACGTTGATATTCTGGACAATTGTGACGCCTTGGCCTTGGCCTTTTGTGTGATCGAGCACAGTTTCATTAGGGTGCAGTATTGCAGGGAAGCCGCCTTTGCCATCGACACCACCAGCTCTCGCCCCGTATCCCGTAAAGCCTCCGCCATTAAAAATCGGCCCTGTACTGCGCGCAGGTGGTTGCGGTGATGGTGCTGTTGTAGTCCCACCGCCACCAGGAAACGCCTTAACTATGGCGCCAAAAATTTCCTGAGTGATGTAATACTGCACAGCCATGCGAATTAAGTCGTCTACAACTGACTTAGCCATGCTCTTTATAGCGTCTGCAAAGTTTTCTGCACCTGTAATGGCGTTAGTAAATCCAGTGGTAAAGGCGTTCATCGTATTGTTAGCAAACTTTGTAACTAAGTCTTCTGATTGCGGTAACTGCCGATTTAGTTGCTCTAGAGACTCTAAATACTTATTTGCAATGTTGCCGTCGGCTATTTTTGGGGCCTCGCCAAGCTTGAGGTTAAAGCTTCCTACCTTGCCAAGTATTGTTTCAAACAAAGCGTCGAGTTCTTCTTGAGTAAATCCAAGAATCTTTTCGATTTGTGGTATGCCAGATTTGCCTTCAACTGCGGCCATGCCTGCTTTGAGTACAGCTATTTTTTGCGCCAGCGTTTCTTGTAGCTGTAAACGTCTTTGAGCGTAATCTTCCTCAGAGTCTAAGCCTGCTTTCTGCGCACGAGTGAATAGCCTGTATTCGTTTTTTGTAAGCTCAAAACCTTCTTTATACCGATTTTCGGTGTATTTTTTAAAAGCCGCTTCTTGCTTATTTAGTAATTCAATTTGCTCTTCTGCGCTTCTTACCGCTCGCTCGTCACCTTTTAGACTAAATCTAGCAATATAGGCATTTGCGACGTTAACGCTTTCAATAACTTTATTGAGAATATTAACGATGCCATTAGCGCCTTGCTGCACGCCTTGTATCAGCGTTATGGCAATAGTCTTACCAACTTCTGCAAAACCTTTTTGTGCGTCACCAAAGCTCACTAAGGCATCTGACAAAGATTTCACAATGTATTCGAGCGCAGGGGCTAAGGCCGCCGTCGTCTGATCTAGGATGCCTTTGAATATGCTGTTTAGCTTTAGGAATTCGTCGTTAGCTTTTTCAACGCCTGCCGCCGCCTCCGCAGACATAACGACACCAAGCGCCTTAGCCTCACCAAGCATCTCAGCAAGCCCGCCTCGGCCCTGTGACAGCGTGTTAACAAGCGCCGCGCCCTCGGAGTCAAACAGCTTAAAGGCAATGCGCAACTTATCCGTTTCACTTTTTACGCCTTGGAAGGCGTCAGCAAGGACAAGCATTTGCTCATCAAGCGGCAACTTAACGAGATCGCGGGCATCAATGCCTAGCTCTCTGATCGCACCTTTGGCCTCGCCAGTACCACTGGCCGCCTCTGACGCTCTACGGCTAAACCGCTGAAGCGCCATGTTCATCGTGTTGACTTCGACGCCCGTTAGTTTTCCTGCAAATTGCAGAGCGCTTAGGGCTTCGGTTGTGGTGCCGATCTTACTCGCAGTTTTAGAAAGGGCATCCGTAGCAAGCAAAGACTGACGGACAAGCAATGTCATACCTGTAGCACCAAGCAATCCTGCAAGTAACGTCTTTAGGCTAAGTAAAGGACGGGCAAGTGCGCCAAGCCTGTTTGCAAGGCCACCTAATGCGCCCCTTGTTTTATCTAGGGCGGTAATGCGGATCTTAACGTCTTGAGTCGCCATCAGCTTGCTCGCTCATCAGTTGGAAGTAAGCGAGCCACTCGTGGAACTCAGTAACCGATATCTGCTCGACTTCTTCTATCGTCTTATGTAACCGATCAGCCAAGGCAATTAAGTTCATCCTAGACTGATCGGCCTTTAGTTTTTTGCTAAGTCCTCCGCGGACTCAATCGTGCCAAACATCTGGTTAGCGATTTCAGAGACAACTGTTGTCTCCTCGCCCATTAGATCCATGCGATCTTCAGCAGAGCTAAACAGCTTCTCGCCGTCCTGTGACTCTGCCTTCATCACGATCAGATCAACCATGCTGGCAATACTTGGATTCTGCAAAACAGTAGGGTGCTTGCGTTGCAGTTCATTCAAGTCATAACAGGTAATAGGCCGACAGTATAAGACAAACGCCCCATCGTCATCGGCCCACTCTGCTACCTCGATCTTGCGACGCGACGACTTACGACGCGCTCGCAGCTCCTTAGCAAGGCCCATTAGTTAGCTGACTCAGTTACCGCGCCAGATACTTGCACAGAGAATGACGCTTCTACCATGCCGTCAAACGATGCAGTGATTGTCTTAGAAGTAACAACGCCGCCGCCTGAGTAATACTTTTCGCCTGCGCCTGTGCCAGTTGGGTGGATTTCCCAATCAATGTCAATGCCTTCATCGAGGACAAGCTGTTGCGCATCGCCGTCATCCCAGTAGCACTCTACAGAAAGAGTCGCACTGGTAAGGCTTGGCAGGTAAGTACGTGCAGAATCACCCATTACGGTGTCCTCTACAGTGTCAGCAGTTGTGTCGATAGAGTATGAACGCACCTCGCCGACAACCGCGACTGATCCGCCATTTGCAGCAATCTTAACGACACCGCTAGAGCCTTTGTTTGTAGCCATTTCTTTTCTCCCTTACGCGTCGCCGCGTGTGTATTGATAGATAACTCGAACAGTGACGATCACGCCGCCAATGGGATCTATTGTACCATCATCCACCTCTACACTAATAACCTGTGTATCAATGGCATGGCCGCCTCTAGTCCTGTCAACGTCTAACTTTTCGTCAATAGCCTCAACCAACTGGTTGCGCGCTGTGTCGATGTTCTTGTGCTTTACGAAGCACACTAGCTCGTAGTCTATCGTAGACATTCGGCTAGTCATGCTTCCGCCAATAGATGAATCCTCGCGTGTCTCGTTAGCTGTCCTTACGAGTATCGCGGGAAACTGTGCGTTAGATAGTTTGTCGAAGTCGAACGGCTCACGCGTCACCTTCTTGATTGCAGGCGTCGTGATTGTCTTTAATTGCGTTACCAGATTGGCCGCCACATTCTCTCTAACGCTCATCGCCGCCGATCCTTGAACTTAATCCCTGAAAAGTAAACGCTAGCTAACTGTTTTTGCTCATCTCTACTAAAGCCAAAAAACTTTCGCTTTTCGTTAACCATAGCCGCCCGCTTCGCAGCGTCAGCTCTGCTAAAAAATATCTCACCAACGTGTCGACTAACAACCTTGCCCTGCATAGCGGCGAGCATCGAAGGGCGCTTAACGTAACTATCTTTTACGCTTTTTAAGTCTGTCGATTCATTAGACTGTGTAGGCGCTTTGCGCTGATAACCAAACTCTAAATTTACCTTTGCCGTTTCTAATCCGAGCGCCGCTCTAACTCGCTTCCAATTATTGCTATAGCTTTTAAATGCGCCCCTATATCCTTTGCCTTGAGCTGTACGATCTTCGATGATGGTTGTGCCCTGCAATACAGTGCGAGCCATCGCATTTCGCTTGCTGGACTCAATGTCCTTTGCAATGTCCTTAGCAACGCGCTCTAAGCGCAACGGGTTAGTGCGTACTCGTATCATCTATCAAGCCGATTCAGTGCTATGACTTCTTTCTCTTTGTCGGTGACAGTACCGTCGTTGTCTGCGTCGTACTCTACGCCGTCAGCAAAGATTGCATCCAGCTCCTCACCATAGCGCACCTTGTAGAAATCAATCATGCGCAAAAATCTGTCGTCGTCTACCCAGTTAGTAAGCTGGGGTAACGCGTACTTCCACAATACGAGGTAGGCTGCGGATCGAGTCCACTGCGAGTCTGTTAGGTAGCTCGCGTCCATCTCGCCCTTGATACCTTTGCGGTGCCACCAGCGATTACGGATTTCGCGCTCAATATCTGCCTGCGCTCTCGCGTGTTCATCAGCAAACGTGTCGATGCCAAACTCTAGGATGTCAGGGATGAGATCGGTTAAATCAGTGTCTACAGAAAATGCCATTTGCTCACCACTTCACTTTGGCCGCCCAATGAATGGGATCGAATACGGTTGCGTTTGCTAGGGTTTTGCCGTGCCTTGCGTACCACGCCTTGCGCATTGCCTTTGACTTGGCTGACTCGCCTTCTGTCGGTGGGTACGTCTTCGCGCCTTGTGCGCCA
>Ga0228672_1000741_pt1 | contig 14740 bp, 7 predicted proteins | sample 90DmetaG_FD_182788 | JGI IMG/M metagenome (GOLD analysis project Ga0228672, IMG submission 182788) | Seawater microbial communities from Monterey Bay, California, United States - 90D | ecosystem: Environmental > Aquatic > Marine > Coastal | place: USA: California | collected 2016-11-08 | reverse complement strand
ATACGGGTGGAACTTTTACGGATGCAGTGTTGCTGCGCGATGAAACAGAAGTGATCGCCAGCGCAAAATCCTTAACCACGCGCGCAGATTTGGCTGAGGGGATTGGTAAGGCTGTTGCGGCGGTTTTAGCTGCCTCGCAGGTCAAACCGGAAGAGATTGCGATGGCCTCGCTCTCAACCACATTGGCCACGAACGCGTTGGTTGAAGGGCAAGGCGGACGGGTTGCATTGGTCTATATAGGGTTTAGCCCGGGTGATCTGATCCGCCATGGTCTGTCTGAGGTATTGGCCGGTGATCCGGCCATCGAATTACTTGGGGGGCATGATCACGCAGGATCTGAGCAGCAGCCTTTGGATCTGCGCGCTTTGCAAAGCTGGCTCGAGGCGCAAACTGGTGTGTCAGCCTTTGCCGTGGCCGGGCAGTTTGCCACGCGAAATGCGGCGCATGAAGAAGCGGCCAGCCAGCTTATCCGCGTGGTTTCGGGAAAGCCGGTTAGCGCGTCGCATCAGCTATCCTCGAAGTTAAACGGGCCAAAACGGGCGCTCACGTCGGTGTTAAACGCCCGTTTGATTGGGATGATTGACGGTTTGATTGAGCGTGCAAGCTTCAAATTAACGGCGCTTGGAATTCTGGCGCCTTTGATGGTGGTGCGCGGCGATGGGGCCTTGATTTCGGCGCAATTGGCACGCGACAAACCCATCGAGACCATTTTAAGCGGGCCTGCTGCTTCGCTTGTGGGCGCGCGGTGGCTCACCGGTGAGAAAACCGCTTTGGTCTCTGATATTGGAGGCACCACCACTGATATTGCCGTTTTGCGCAATGGCCAACCGGCGCTGGATCCGCAGGGGGCTCAAGTGGGCCCTTATCGCACCATGGTAGAGGCCGTTGCTATGCGCACATCAGGTTTGGGGGGCGATAGCGAAGTTCATTTCTTATCTGAAGGGTTGCAGGGTGGCGTGTTGCTGGGGCCCAAGCGCGTTTTGCCAATTTGCTTGGCGGCTATGGAGGCCCCCGATCTGGTTCATGATGCGTTAGATCGCCAGCTGCATACGGCGCTTCCAAGCGAATATGATGGGCGTTTTGTGCGCCGCCTTTCGGGGCCGGTCATGCAAGGATTACAACGCCGCGATCTGGCGCTTTATCAGCGGCTAACCTTTGATTTTCAGCCGCTAGATAGGGTGTTGAAAAGCCGGTTAGAGCAGCAGGTTTTGCGCCGCTTGCTGTCGCGGGGGGGGGTGCAAATTGCAGCCTTAACGCCTTCGGATGCTAGCCATTTTCTGGGCGCTTCGCAACTTTGGGATCGCGGGGCGGCGCAAAAAGCCCTTAGTATCTTTGGGCGGCGGCGCACGGGCGCCGGGCAGCGCTTGGCAAAAAACCCGCAAGATATGGCGGATATGATTATTGATCAGCTCACTCGGCAAACCTCTACTGCGTTGTTAGACGTGGCCTTTGCCGAAGAAGCGCAAAGCTTTGGCTTGGCCTCGCAAGATTTGGCAAAGCATATTTTGCTGGAACGTGGGCTAAGCGGGCATCGTGGGTTGATAAAACTGGATGCTGGTCTAAACCTACCCGTGGTGGGTTTGGGCGCTTCGGCGCCAAGCTATTACCCTGCGGTTGGCGCGCGCCTGAACTGCCCGATGCTGATTCCCCAGCACGGCGATGTTGCAAATGCCATCGGCGCGGTTGTCGGGCAGATTACGATGCGCGCCAGCGGCACGGTAACAGCGCCCACAGAAGGTGTGTTTCGCGTACATAGTGGCGCGGGTACGCAGGATTTCACGCAAGAAACACTGGCGCTTGAGACGCTTGAGCAGATCTTGAGGGATCAGGCAATAGTGCAGGCGAAGGCTGCCGGGGCTGATGCGCTTGAGCTAAGCTGGCAGCGCGATATTTCAAAAACGCAGGCAGAGAACCGCATGGTTTTCATTGAAGCGCGGCTAACCGCTGTGGTTTCAGGGCGGCCCCGCATTACGCCCTAGCGAAGGCTCTACGTGCACGGGGGAGTTGGTATTGTAAGCTCTTGGAAAGCCAACTCTGATGCTGGCTCTGTTTCAGCGCTTGAAATAAAAACCTGCCTAGTTCTGAACGTATTCTGCCTGGCTTATCAAAATCTCGTGCAAATTCTTTGTTTCGGGGCTTGTGATCCTTTTGCAGTCGGTTTAATAGGTTTGTACTTGGCGCGGGATGGAGCAGCCCGGTAGCTCGTCAGGCTCATAACCTGAAGGTCGTAGGTTCAAATCCTACTCCCGCAACCAAGCCTTTGATTTCATTACACTTTTGGTCACATTTTCAAGAAATGTGGCCGAAAGTATTTGTTCCCATAGTAACTGGATCTTAATTACCTAAATTTTTAGTTCTTTTGATTTGTTGAAAATTTCAACTATTGGCAAGCGAGTTTTGCAGCTTCAGAAAATTTAGCCAAAAATGTTGAGTCTATAGTACCACTCTCATAAGCTAAAAGACTATCTAAATTAAAACTAGCGCTTTGCATTTTAGCTTGGGAACAGACACTTTTTGCTTTTTCTTTGTTACCTTCAAGCATATGCACTACCGCTAAATCCATCAAAACATTGCCAATTTGGCCTTCCCTTGCGACTCTCGGCAGCGTTGCTTCTAAGATGGCTTTAGCTTCATCATATTCACCCAGTGCAGTTAGTGTGAAGCCTAATTCTAGAAGCACATACAACGGCGGACTTGGGTTCATTCTCATCGTTTGAGCAAAAGCTGCTTTGGCTTCGTCATACCTTGCCACACGGCGAAGTAAGGAAGCTGCAACAGGAATGATGGATGAGTTGGCCGGATCTGTTTCGATAGCTTTTAGAGCGTTCTGATAAACAGATTCATATTTTCCTTCTAAAAAATCCAACCAGCCGTGTAATACAAGTGGTTCACCGGTATTTACTTCTGACATCATCTTATTCGCGACTTTTCTGGCGAAAGATATATCAGTTTGTGGATCAGTTGAGATACCAATGAACACTCTTTGCCAATAGATCCACCCATGAAGAAATTTCACCGGCGCAGTACTTTGAGCTAGTGTACTAAGGTCTTTAACACAGGCTTCAGCTTGTTTGTTTTTATCAGGAGTGTAGTACTGAAAAATTTCAAAACAGTTCAGGTACTCCGTGTAATCTGAGTTGTTTGTAAAAAATGCCATTTCGCTTCGATTTTTGCCTGCAACTTCAACATGAACTTCTTCGAAGACTGTATTTGAAATGTCATCTAAAATAGAAAACAGATCATCCAAAGGACTATCAAATTTTCCACTCCATAAAATAACTCCGTTGAGCGCATCGTTAAGTTGAGCTGTGACGCGAATATCTTTGCCTACAACGTGGTAGTTACCGTTGAGCACATAGCGAACTCCAGCGGTCTCTGCTATTTTTCGTACTTCTGGATCTAGCTCCTTAAACATTTCATTTGTCTGGATCGAAACAACAAAGAGCGCAGGTGAACCGTTAAGTACGGAAACGATATTATCGACTATTGATTTTTCAAGGTAGTTCGTTGCACTGTCAGCTACTAGGCTTTTAAAGGGTGCAACTGTAATAGAAGGCGTATCGGGTATAGTGAAAGCGAGATTCTTTTTATCCAAAGGCTGAAAGTCTTGCTCAGGTTCATCAAGAAAATATATAACAGCCCCTAAAATTAAAATGAGAAGTGGGATTACTGCTATAATTGGCTTGAAAGAAAACTGCGTTTTTCGATTTAAGACTTTTTGTTTTCCAAAACCAAAATCAACTTGATATGCTTGAAAAGAAGTTTTCTTTACTTGTTGTCGCCCCAAATTCAAGAAAGAGTGGTCGGTTCTTGAGCGTACTAACTCGTAAATATTTTTTGAAATCAAAATACCATCAGAGGGTGCCTTAGCTTCTAGCCTTGCAGCTATGTTAACGCCTTCCCCAAAAAGGTTATCATCTTGTGCAATCACATCGCCCATATTGATCCCAATGCGAAGGTTCATCCTTTCATCTAGATCGACCTTTTGATTTCTTTGGATCAGCTCTTTCTGAATTTCGACAGCACAATTAACTGCATCGGTAGGGCTTTTGAATTCAGCCATAACAGAGTCGCCAGCTGTATGAAAAATCCGACCTTTAAATTTCGCAATTAATGGATCTACTTTTTCTCTTGTTTGATTGAGAGCTTGGATAGCAGAATTTTCATTTTCTTCCATTTTAACGCTGTAATCGACTACATCTGCAGCAAAAATAATGGCTATTTTTCGGTTCAATTCTAGGTCTGTCATAACTATTATTTCGCCAACTATTTTGATATTGTTCGATTACCATACTTTAAAAAGTGTTTCCATCGGAAGGCGTTCCTTTTATTGAAACGTGCCAAATTTTAGAATTGCTATACGATTAAAGGTGTTAGAATGCATTTTTAAATTTTACTAAGTATTTGAAATCATTTAACCTGCCAAGAGCCTGAAGGTCGTAGGATCAAACCCTACTCCCGCAACCAAGTAAAATGACGCTGCCTCAATGGGTTAGCGTTTTTTGCGTTTTTGGGCCTATTTTCAGAACAGAATGATTGTCGCGTTCATTGCCGCGTTTGCTTGATGCTTGATGCTACTAAACTTTTATATCAGGTGAACCACGGTGCAGTGCGGTCACATTAGCTTCTTGTATCAAAACCGTTCAATTCTTGATTTAGGGAAGGGTATACTGGTAGGCACCCTCCTGTTTGCTCAGTTGGGATTCCATACTTTCGTTTATAATACTAATGCACACGAACGAATTTAATTTTTTGGCTACGCTTTTACGGATACTGGTATCAGGCAATAGCATTGGCTGCCGTTAGATTAGTTTTTAATTGTTGCCGTATCTCTGGCTCTGGCTGTCATAGCACATTTGTGTCCCACCATCTTGAATGCAACGGTTATAAATACTCGGCGTATTTTATCCGTTTCTGTTCCGCGCGCTGCATCTTTTCCTCATCAGACAGGCAGCCACTAAGTAGCTGAGATAAAAACACTAGTGCACATAATGTTGCCCCGTTTCGTAAAAAAACTGCTTTAAGATTCATGGCTTTTTCTCACCTCAGATGCACTTTATCAAACAGAGCCTTTAGCTCTTTATACTTCTCAGCTCGATATTCACGAACTGCTCTAGTCTCATAATCATGCATAGTTTTTGCTATGGCACAACGTTTTCTACCAGCTTCTGTGATCGGACTTGTAGATTTGCCACCGTGGAACATACAGACTCTCTTTCCGGTAAGAGCGGCGTTCCTACACTGAAGTTTACTACGTTTAGAAAGAGCCTGACACCGGGGGGCACTGATACGTCCGCCTATTAACGAGACGTGAGTTTCAAAAGTGTTTCGGTGCTGCATGATAGCCTCGTGGTGGTTTTTCGCAGGAGTCCTTGGATCGAGTGCGGTTGGTGTAGGGTTTTCAGGTCACGGTTTGACGTTAGAAATAAAAATAAACGTAATTTTATTTTTTTCTGACCTGATCTCAATAGAATAACCTTACACTATCTACACTAAACGCCCAAAGCGCAGGCTAATTTGATTTTAAACCGCTAACGTACACGGCATCATGACGCCGCACTCGGCCGTAACTAATTTTTTCCAACCGCTCGACAAAGTTTCTTGAACCAAGCGTCTTTTTGATCCCATTCTCAAATGCCCAGCTTTTATAGGTAGAATATAACAGGCTACCTTTGATCGTGTAGCTCGGACCCATCAAACAGCTTTCCGAAACAAACTTCTGAACTTGATCTGTCTCTAGCCGCCACTTCTGTTTGGCAACCTTCGACGATGATGGATCAGTAAACCCAAACTCTAGGGCAGCAGCATACCCCTCTAAGCAGATGTTCAATATACCTAAAACCTCGGCTGTGAGCTTACCTAAAAGGTTGGAGTCTTTTTCGTGTTAGCCAAAAACGTGGTTAAAATCTAGCGCAACAGCGCGCTTAAAGAATGCCTCTCTAAAATCACCAGTATGAGGCATTTACAAATAATGTCAGCCGTGTTTTAAAAATTGTTCTGTTAACTCAGGGTCCAAAAAGTTGTTGTAGCATTTTAGAAAAGCGCTGAAATCTGGCAAATTGTAGTATTATCAGAGAAGGTTTGTATATAGCGTGAGACCTGATTTTTCATAAAAGCTAACCATTAAAAACAATTTTAGATAGTTAACATCATATCCGTCATATCAAGTCCTATTGGAGAGTGAACATTTTAATTTACGGATGCCGGATGTTGTTTGTGTAGCTTTAATTGAATAGCGAAAAAAGAATTTTCTATCTTTATTTCATCCAATACTTGCTCTAGCCCATTGTGTCGCGTACATGTTAATGAGCTTTTGAGGGGGGTTGTTTTGCGGTCTTGTCTAATCGTGTTTGTGATATGTTTTAGCCTACCGTTGGCCGGTTGCTTGAAGCAAAGTGTTAACTCTGGTGAGCTACCTTCTCAAAAAACCAGTGATGTTGTGGAGTCTTCATTATTAAGATCAACCAGTAACAGTGTAGATTTGCCAAAAGAGGGAGCCGCTTTTCAGTCGTATTTAGTTTATGCTGTTGCTGCAAGTCCAGAAATATCGTCTCTAAAAAGTTCGGAATTAGAGGCGCAGAGTAAAGTTGCACTTGCCGTGGCTAAAACAAGACCACAAGTCAAGGCATCATCTTTGTTGGGAGGGTATTTGCCTGACATAGGCGATGTAAGTCTTGAACAGGGAGCGTCAGTTTCCTTAACTGCATCACAGCTTATTTTCGATGGCGGGCGAGTTACTGGAAATGTAAAATTTGCCGAGTTAGAGCTGAACTTAGCGAAAGCAAACACTGCCACTGCCATAAACAAAGTTAGTGCAGAAGCTGCCTCAGCAGCTGTGGCATATTCAAGTGCCCAAATCGATTTGGAAGCGGTTAAAGATTTCAAGAGCGAAATTCAACCCCATGTTGATCAGCTAGAGAGAATGGCGCAGTCTGGACTTGTTGATCGTTCCATACTTGATGAAGCGACGGCTCGTTTAATTGAAGTTGAAATCTTGGAAGAAGAGGCATTTGCTGCCGTCAAACTTACACGGGTCGAATACTCAAGGTATTTTGGCGAACTACCTCTGCCAAAGAACTTGAACAGTTATCCACTACCTGTTGGGCTTGAAAAGTCATTATCTCATCCGGTAGAAGAGTCTCCAGTGGTGATAGAAAAAGCTATTGGTGTTTTGATGGCCGGGAAGCGTCTCAGTGTGGCGCGATCGGATTTTTTTCCAATTATAAATGCGCAAGTGGGAGCAACTTCACCTATGGACCCCCGTGAGAGCGCTAGTGGGCAGCTAGGAGTTACCCTTTCCTATATAATCAATGATGGCGGTAGTCGCAAAGCAAGTATTTTAGCGGCAGAAAAGAGGCTTGAGAAATCTCATAAAGAACTTGAGATTACAATTGAAACTACGACTTTAATATTGAGTTCTTTGCGTGAAAAGACATCCAATTTAAAAAAAGTACTTAGTTTAGAGCAAAAAAAGATGCCTATGTTGGTGGATCAGCTTGTGGTAGCTCAGACACAAATACAGACTGGTCAAGCGGATACGTTGAAGGTGCTTTTAAAAAAGTCTCAACTTTTTAATTTAAAGCGACGCATTCGCAAAATTCAAGCAGACCTGCTAGAGGTTCAATATCAGTTGGCGGCTAATTTAGGTCTTTTTTCTAAGTGATTGGCTCTTTAAAAATGGATCAACCCGACGCTGACAAGGGCAGTAGCGAGACCAGCAAGAAAGCCATTTCGACCGGCAGTGTCAGTAACGCAGCGGCGTTAAATACACAATTTGAGTCAAGTAATTTCGATCAGGATAATGTGGGTTTGTTGAAGGCCGTACAGGCGTTTTTAGCACTATCGGGAAGAGCATTTTCACTTGGTGCACTGCGCGATTTAGGTGATCCAGACGAGAGAAATTATACCCCGCAGTCTGCTGTTGAGGCGTTAACTCAACTCGGCTATACATCGAGTTTTGGTAAGTTGAATCCAAAAAGTATTAAAAGTAGCCATTGTCCGCTTATATCATTTAAGTCATCTGGAGAGGTGGTTCTGGTAGAGTGCGATGACGATGGAATTTCTTTTAAGTTAACTTGTTTTTCTGGGAGTGCTGAGCAAAAGCGGGTTACTAAAAAAGAGTTAAACGCTGAAGTTGGTAAATACGTTATTTTGGCAAATTTGCGGATAGTTGGCCGTGACCCGTCAGGCTCTTGGTTTTGGGGCTCATTCTCAAGAAGTAAGTGGCTCTATTTCCAGGTTATAATAGCAGCTTCACTAACGAATTTCTTAGGGCTTTCATCCTCTCTTTTCATCATGGTTGTATATGACAGAGTTGTTCCCAATGCGGCTGTGGAATCGTTGATAGCTCTTACGATTGGTGTAGTAATTGCACTTGGGTTTGATTTTATTATCAAGACTATTAGGGGTCAATTTGTCGACCGCGCTGGACAGCGTGCAGACGGTCGAATGGCGAGGTTAATCTTTCAAAAATTACTGAATCTAAAACTAGATTATCGGCCGCAAAAGTCAGGCGCTATGGCAAGTGTGGTCCGAGAGTTTGACACTCTGCGTGACTTTTTTACGTCAGCAACGTTAATTGCGGTTGTCGATCTTCCATTTGTATTCTTTTTCATTTGGGTAATTAGCCTTATTGCGGGGCCGCTTGCACTTGTCCCATTAGTTGCAGTCCCAATCGTGATATTCTCAGGGTTGCTAGTGCAACCGTTTTTAGCTGCTATTGCCAAAAATTCTATGCAATCAAACATGTCAAAACAAAGTGTGCTTATCGAAACTCTAAATGGTATCGAGACTATTCGGGCTACCGGAAGTGGTAGGCTCATGCGTAAACGGTTTGAAGATGCGTCAAAAATTCAATCAGAGTTAGGCCTGAAAAGCCGGATTTTTTCGCAATTTGCGATAAATATGTCAGCGTCGGTTCAGCAATTTGCTCAAGTAGCAACGATTTTCTGGGGAGTTTTCCTGATACAAGATGGAATTGTGACGATGGGTTCCTTAATTGCGGCCGTAATTTTAGGTGGGCGCACTTTGGCCCCCCTTTCGCAGCTAGCTTCAGCAATGTCACGTGCAAATTCCGCGAGGCAAGCTTACAGGTCGTTAAAAGATCTAATGAGTGAAGATCACTCAACAGAAAGTACCGTGGCTAAATTGAGTCGTCCAAAATTAAATGGGACAATTGAGCTTAAGAAGTTATCTTATCAATTTCCGGGCGCGAGCTCGCCCATAATAAACGATCTTTCGTTAAAAATTCCCGAGGGTCAAAAAGTCGTTATTTTGGGGAAAATGGGATCTGGAAAGTCTACTCTCGCGAAGCTTATTTCAGGTATTATTAGTCCTACTACAGGGTCTGTGATGATAGATGGCATAGATGCGCGCCAAATTGATCCCTCAGACCTGCGGCGCAATGTAAGCTTTATGTTGCAAGAAACATGGTTATTTTCTGGTACCGTTAAAGAAAATATCCAAATGGGATATTATGAATATTCTGATGAGCATATCTTAAATCTCTGTAAGATCGCAGGCGTGGATAGCTTTATTTCACAGCAGCCTTCTGGTTATGATCTAGAGCTAAAGGAAAGAGGAGATGGACTTTCAGGGGGTCAAAAACAGGCCATTAATCTTGCGCGTGCGTTATTGCATCGACCTAACGTTCTTATTTTGGATGAGCCCACAAGTTCAATGGATCAGGCTACAGAAGCAGTGGTTATATCCGAACTTAAACGTTGGGGAGAGGGTAAAACAATGATCATAATAACTCATAGAAATAGCCTCGTATCACTTGCAGACCGAGTTCTTATTGTGGATGCTGGTAAAATTTTGACTGATACAACCCCCGAAAAACTGAAGGCACAACAGGCAGCGAGAATTTAAATGTCTGACATTAGTTTTAAAAAGCTAAGCCGGGAGATGGCTGGCCGATCAAGTTGGGGAAGTTCTTTAATAATCTTAATTGTCCTAGGGTTAGTGGCTAGCTTGTCGATTTGGTCTACGTTCGCGGAGTTGGACAATGTTACTCGTGGCGAGGGCCGTATTATTTCTGCTGCGCAGAATCAATCTGTGCAGGCAGGAGAGGGCGGCATTATACTTAACCGGTATGTTTCTGAAAATTCGAGAGTTGTTCAAGGAGATTTGTTATTTGAGATTAATCCGATTGATGCCGCAAGTGAGCTCAATCAAATGATGCAAAGGTATTATAGCCTTGAAGTCAGAGAATTAAGACTGCGAGCAGAAATAGCCAACAAGAGTTACTTTTCTACACCAGCTACACTCGCCGCAAAAGCGCCCAATATGGCAATGTCCGAAGAGAGCCTCTTTAGTGCTCGTGCGCTTGAATTACGAGGAAAAATTAGTGTTTTAGAACAAAAGTTTGCAAGAATTGAGCAGGATGTAATTGCTGGTAAAGTAAATGCTGAAAGCGCGCAAAGAACTATGCATTTACTCAACGGCGAGATTTCCGTCGTTGAACCTCTTGTGAAAGAGAAAATTGCGCCTGCCACTCAACTTCTGAGTTTACAAAGGGAGTTGGAACAGGCTCGAGGCAAACGGGAAAGTGCACTAGTTTCAATCGAGCAGGCTAATTCGGCTATTGAAGGAACGCGTCTCGAAATTAAAAACGTTCAAGATGCGTATTCACTGCATGCGCTTGACGAGTTATCCGAAGTTGTATCTCAGATGGCAGAGCTGAGCGAAGCGTTACCCAGACTACAAGCTAGAGTGAAGCGCACATTTATTCGTGCTCCCTTAAATGGCATAGTAAAAACAATAAATTTCAGAACTTCAGGAGGATACATCCGCACGGGAGATGTCGTTCTAGAGCTAGTACCCACTGGTGAGGCGCTAATGATTGAAGCGAAAATTCAGCCGAAAGACATATCACGAATAAAGAAAGGTGATGAAGTACGCATCCGGCTCTCTGCATATGATTCAGCGAAGTATGGCCATGTAATGGGACGAGTAGCACGAATAAGTGCTGACGCAGTTACAGATGATCGGGGATCTTCAGCATCTTATTATTTGATTGATGTTGCGATTGAAGGTGAAATGGTATCGCAAGGAGACGTTGTGGAGCTTTTGCCCGGTATGACGGCAACAGTTGACGTATTGTCCGGTAAAAGAACAGTATTTGAGTACTTTTGGCAACCTATAGCCAAAGTGAATGAGTTGGCGCTTCGAGACTAATATGTTTTTTGAAAACTTTAAGCTTAATAGCAACTAAGAGCGTCTCAAAATTAAGGATTAAAGTTGCAAATGAGCGCTAGGCAAGAAATTGTTGTGTTGTAAGTGCGCAACATTACAAAAACATCCTTAAAACTGCTGAAATGTCTTGTAAAATCAGCTTGAACTATCGTATCTATATCCAAAATACAGTATCTATGCATGTTGCGTAGGATAGATTAATGAGGTCAAGCAAAATGAAGAGAAGCAGCCTGTCAACCTTGGTGTTGCAAATTAGCTTGATCTTACCTGAGAAAAAAACCCGCCCATTAGTGGAAAGTTCGCCATGTAATTCGTTGGCGTCTGAGTGCAAAACTAACTTCTTTTTTTGCGCACCTCGAGGGTGGAAAAATACTGGAGGCCGGCAATGAAAGATTTTTCAGAACAAACTAATAGAGAAAAAAATCAGATCTCGCAGCAGAATGTTTACGAGTTAGCGACTGGAGAAGATACCGCGCAGGCCTTCGTTCTGAAAATTACAGATTTGGATGATTTGCCGTTTGAGCTCTCTAACGTAAAGCATCAAACAAAAGTGCTGCAGTCCGCTGCTGTTTTTGATAGCCTAGATCGCCTTGAAGAGTTCGTCGCCGGCAAAAACCTTGAACTTGAGCAAGTTGTTGTCCCGGCTGGTTCTGCACGAGATTCCATGCTTAATCGGTGGGTCAAGAAAGCTCGTCGAAACAAAAAGGGATTGTTTCCAATTCTTCTACTGCCTTTGGCAGCTTGTGGTGGAGGTGGCACTCCTGTCACAGAGGATCCAGATAAGTCAACTTTTGAGGGTTCATTGGCAGATCTCTCGTTGATCGATTTGAGTGATTATTCTTCCGATTTTAAAGTCTCAATTAGCGACTCGGGATCTGTAGCGGCTGCAGCTTTGTCTTCGGCTGCTTCAAAAACGACGGGTAGCGTGACATCTGCCAGCATAACTAACGTAACGGGATCGCTAGCGGAAGCAAAAGCGGCTTTGACTGATGGCCAGCTTGTAAGTCTTGGTGCTGTTTCTGTGACTATCACCGACAGTGCTGGTGGTACGATGGCCGCTGCTGATCTATCCGCGGTTGGTGGGTCTACGACTGGGACGGTCACGGTTGCTAACGCTCAGACAGTGTCTGGCGCTGCTGCCAATGTAACTGCGGCATTGGTTACTGGATCGACGAAAGTTGTATTGGGCTCTGCTAGTACTGTCACGGTTACAGATGCTACTGCGGTTGCAACAGCGGCTTCGCTGTCTGGGGTCACGAATGCGACTGTGGGCTTCAGTGCTGGTATTACAGGTGATTTGTCGGACCTTGCTTCTGGTGGTAGCGAGAGTTCTGCGCTAACTACTGCCACGACCGAAGACGGCGATGTTGTGATTTCGATCACCGACAGTGCTGGTGGTACGATGGCCGCTGCTGATCTATCCGCGGTTGGTGGGTCTACGACTGGGACGGTCACGGTTGCTAACGCTCAGACAGTGTCTGGCGCTGCTGCCAATGTAACTGCGGCATTGGTTACTGGATCGACGAAAGTTGTATTGGGCTCTGCTAGTACTGTCACGGTTACAGATGCTACTGCGGTTGCAACAGCGGCTTCGCTGTCTGGGGTCACGAATGCGACTGTGGGCTTCAGTGCTGGTATTACAGGTGATTTGTCGGACCTTCTTAGTTCAGGGAGTCTATCAAGCAATTTGAGTAGCGTCCTAGGAGATGATTCTAATGTGTCGATAGCTGTAACCGGCACGGCGGCGGCAGAGGACTTATTAACTCTTATTCAAAATACTTCTCCTTCCCAAGTTGATTTGTCGGCTTTAACTGAAATTTCTGGTACCGTTACACAGCTTGATAATTTGTATAGTGTCAATACAACGGCTAGTACGTCTGTCAATTTGGCGGTATCGGGTCTAGTTACTGCTTCAAAAGTTGTTGATTTGCATTCGACTTCACAGGGCGCATCAATAGATGTATCCGGAGCTAATTGGAGTGGCGTTAAGGAATTTACCGCTGGTGAAGCAGATGGTTTGACACTCACTGGGCTTAGTGGGATAGGTATCACCGAAGCTGAAGTGACGGGTACTATCGACTATAACGGTTTTGATAATGGTTCAATCTCGAGTGTCGATTTTTCACAAAAGCCTGGCAATGTTGGGGGAATCTTAAGTTCTTCTTATCTTGACGCTTCTGGTACCGGTATGCTAGCGGCTCAATTTGAGCAACCAAGCAATTCAAACGCAGGTAGTGGAGCCGATTTTAGCTCCGCTTACAGCATAGAACTAAAATCAAGCGCTGGTGTGCCTATAAACCTGGCGGGAACGGTTTTTACATTTACGGCAGATAATCGAACTCTTACTGCTTCTGGTGCTGACAACGTTACAATTAAGGGATTGGCAACCGCGTCACCTGCAGTGAAATTTAATATGGACAGTGACCTTGCCGCGGGTAAGTCGTTCAGCGTGACAGGTGGAAGTCCAGCTCTAAATTTGGACGCAGGTACAACGACTCTTAACGTAAATATTACCAACTTAGGTAGCATAGCGTTGGCAACTAATGACACTTCAGCCGGAAGTGGCGATGGGGTAGAGGGCATAAAGGGCGATGGTCTTGATGCAATAAATGTTAATTTCTCGCAAGGCGCTGTTGACTCAAATAGCGGCAATATCGCTGGTACTGTTAACTTAGGATCGATTGAAACACCTGACGCCGGGGAGTTGGCAGATGGATTTGCGCTTGTAGTTAATAACAGCAGCGGCGGAACTTTAGTAAATAAACCTACAGTTCAGTTGAATGCAGCCATTGCGCCAAATAAAACGGCAAGCTTTTCAAGCATAGATCTCACCGTCGATGACGCTGCAAGTTTTGGAGCCGGATCATCTGTTACCCTTACTAATTCTGAGGCTTCAGGGAACGAAAGTGCTCTTGCCGAACTGCCGTTCAATGCGTCCTCTAACCTAACGGTAGCCAGTGGAGATACATTAACGCTCACAGCTTCCGAAGCTCATGCAATGGTCGCAAGCAGCGGGAGTGTTTCCGGATCTGGATCGGTAATAATAACAGATTTAGATAGTTTGACGTCAGCAAATCTTTCTGTAATTTCTCCATCTTCAACAACTCTGCAACTAAAAGCTAGTACAACTTTTACAGGAACATTTAGTTCTTCTTCTGCAATTGTAACGTCAATGAGTGGCGGTACATTTGCTCTCGACATTACTGGCGCCTCAGGCACGCTTGGATCTGGAACGCCAATGAATTTGGGTTCGAATGTTGCGATGACGACCTCGCAGTTGAATTCTTTGGCTGGTTCTGTAACTGCTAATTCTTTTTCCATTAGTGCGACGGGCTCTGGTGATTTGTCGGCGTCAAACTTGAGTGAGGCGCAATTGGTCACACTGAGCGGCGCGACGACGCTACCTGATAGTACTAATGATATGCCTGCTGCGATTGATGCTGGTAATCAGACTGTCCGGATTTCTGCGAATGCGGATCTCTCTGGAGTTACGCTGACGAATGTTGGTGGGGCGTTTACGATTGATAATGGTGTGACAGTGACG
>Ga0228672_1000740_pt1 | contig 14745 bp, 12 predicted proteins | sample 90DmetaG_FD_182788 | JGI IMG/M metagenome (GOLD analysis project Ga0228672, IMG submission 182788) | Seawater microbial communities from Monterey Bay, California, United States - 90D | ecosystem: Environmental > Aquatic > Marine > Coastal | place: USA: California | collected 2016-11-08 | reverse complement strand
AGCGGGAAGGCTGTAAGGAGGGAGCGAGCAGGCTGAATCGCCCGAGTGAACCCCTGCCTGTTCGATATGCTGCATGATTGATCCAATAACAACGTGTTCACCATCTGAAACCGCGTCGATATCAACCTCAATAGCCGCATTCAAGAATCGGTCGAGCAACACCGGTGAGTCATCAGAGACCTGCACCGCATCGCGCATGTAGCGCAACAGGTCTTCCTCTCGATAAACAATTTCCATAGCCCGACCACCCAAAACATAAGAGGGGCGGACCACCAGTGGGTAGCCAATGTTGCCCGCAGCTGCCACCGCTTCGTCAACACTGCGCACTGTCGTATTTGCTGGCTGCAGTAAGTTCAGTTCCTGAATCATTTTCTGAAACCGCTCACGATCTTCCGCACGATCGATCTGATCAGGTGTGGTTCCGATAATGGGCACACCGGCGGCTTCAAGCGCTCGAGCAAGTTTCAAGGGCGTCTGCCCACCAAATTGCACAATCACCCCTTTGGGCTGCTCCAGATCGACAATCTCGAGGACGTCCTCTAGCGTGACCGGCTCAAAAAATAGTCGATCGGAGGTATCGTAATCAGTCGAAACGGTTTCCGGGTTGCAGTTGATCATGATGGTTTCGTAACCATCCTCCGCCATTGCTTGCGCGGCATGCACACAGCAATAGTCGAATTCAATTCCCTGACCAATGCGGTTCGGTCCACCACCTAAGACGATAATTTTATCTCGGTCACTGGGCGCGGATTCGCATTCTTCCTCGTAGGTCGAATACATATAAGCTGTCGCAGAGGAAAACTCCGCTGCACAGGTGTCAACGCGCTTGTAAACAGGGCGCAGGCCCTTAGCTTGCCGATATTCTCGTACTTCAGCCTCCGAAAGCGCCATCACCGCGGCAATACGCTGGTCAGAGAAGCCCTTGCGCTTTAACTGCCGAAGTTCAGCATAGCTGACATCAGCAAGCGAGCGGCCCACAAGCGTGCCCTCAAGTCTGACAATGTCCTCAATCTGCACGAGGAACCAGGGGTCGACACCCGAGTACCCATAAATTTCTTCAAGCTCAAACCCAGCTCTGAAAGCGTCTGCCAAATACCAAATCCGCTCTGCACCGGGGTGCGTCAGCTGCTTTACGAGCTCAGCACGCGAGTCATCGTCTGTCACCGTCAGTCTCGACTCAAATCCAGCCGAGCCCACTTCAAGACCCCGCAATGCTTTTTGAACAGACTCTTGGAACGTACGGCCTATCGCCATGACCTCCCCAACCGACTTCATTTGCGTGGTCAGCTTCGCATCGGCGGTTGCGAACTTCTCAAAAGCAAAGCGTGGGACCTTGGTAACCACATAGTCAATCGACGGTTCAAATGATGCTGGCGTGACACCGCCTGTAATGTCATTTGCCAATTCATCGAGGGTGTAGCCCACCGCCAATTTGGCCGCGACTTTTGCGATGGGGAAGCCAGTCGCCTTTGATGCCAGCGCTGAAGAACGTGACACACGTGGATTCATCTCAATGACCACAATTCGACCCGTATCAGGGCATTGTCCGAACTGCACGTTCGACCCACCCGTCTCCACGCCAATTTCTCGAAGTACCGCCAGCGATGCGTTTCGCATCAACTGATATTCCTTATCGGTCAGTGTTTGCGCGGGGGCAACCGTTATGGAATCGCCCGTATGAACACCCATGGCATCCAAATTTTCGATCGAGCAAACGATAATGCAGTTGTCATTTTTATCGCGGACAACCTCCATCTCAAACTCTTTCCAACCAATTAACGACTCGTCAATGAGCAGTTCGTTGGTGGGTGATAGCTCCAGACCACGTTTACAAATGGTCTCGAATTCAACTCGGTTGTACGCGATGCCGCCACCCGAACCACCCATTGTGAATGAGGGTCGGATGATGCAAGGGAAACCCATCCTGCCTAGGATATCGAAGGCTTCCTCAAGCGAATGCGCGATCTCGGCGCGAGGCGTATCGAGTCCAATCTTTTTCATCGCGACGTCGAACTTCTCTCGATCCTCGGCTTTGTCGATCGCCTCCTGTGTCGCCCCGATCATTTCGACGCCGTATTCCGCAAGAACTCCCTCTGCGTCGAGCTTTAGCGCGCAGTTAAGCGCTGTTTGGCCACCCATTGTCGGTAGCAACGCACTGGGTCGTTCTTTCTCGATGATTTTGGCAACGGTCTGCCACTCAACGGGTTCGATGTAGGTCGAATCTGCCATAGCAGGATCGGTCATAATCGTCGCCGGATTCGAGTTCACCAAAATGACTCTGTAGCCCTCCTCTCGGAGCGCCTTACATGCTTGTGCACCAGAGTAATCAAACTCGCAGGCTTGTCCGATAACAATTGGGCCCGCACCCAGGATCAAGATACTTTCTAAATCAGCTCTTTTTGGCATTAGACGGCGCCTCCCTTCACAACCTCGACAGCAACGTCGTCGCCCGTACCTTTACCCGCCATGGCTTCAATAAAGGCGTCAAACAAATACTTCGCATCGTGAGGTCCAGGACTGGCTTCAGGGTGCCCCTGAAAACTGTAAGCGGGGGTATCGACTCGTTTAATACCCTGCACAGTACCGTCAAAAAGCGATCGGTGTGTTACTGACAGCGTCTCGGGCAAATCTTCATCAGATACCGTGAATCCGTGGTTTTGACTCGTTACCATGACGGTCTTATTACCTAAGTCCTGCACCGGATGGTTTGCCCCGTGGTGACCGTGGCTCATCTTTTCGGTCTTCGCGCCACTGGCGAGCGCCAAAATCTGATGCCCGAGGCAAATCCCGAATAAAGGCTTGCCCGACGCCATCACTTTTTGAGCGAGTTCAATCGCGTAATCGCATGGCTCTGGGTCACCCGGGCCATTTGACAGAAAAACGCCGTCTGGCTTGAGTGCCATAACAGCGTCGAAGTCCGTTTGAGCAGACACGACGGTCACCCGGCAACCAAGATCAACAAGAATCCGGAGAATGTTTCTTTTTACGCCAAAATCAAGCGCGACAACGTGGTAGTGCGCTTCAGGGCGCTCAGGTGCGTCCGCCCCTAACTGCCACGTCGGTTCGCTCCAATCGTAAGTTGAGGAGGTCGTAACTACTTTTGCCAGATCCATCCCTTTAAGGCCGGGAAAGGCATTGGCTGCGGCAATGGCCTCGTCCGCAGCGTCGCCCGTCAAAATGCAACCGGACTGGGCGCCTTTCTCTCGAATTATTCTCGTTAGCTTTCGTGTATCGATATCCGCGATACACACTGTGTTGTTAGCAACGAGGTAATCACTCAAATTTTGCTCAGAACGGAAATTCGAAGCAACCAAAGGCAGGTCGCGAATAATGAGGCCCGCTGCATGCACTGCACTCGATTCCGCATCAGCGCTATTGGTTCCTGTATTACCGATATGAGGATAGGTGAGCGTTACGATTTGCTGGGCGTAGGATGGGTCAGTCAAAATTTCCTGATAACCGGTCATCGCCGTATTAAAAACAACCTCTCCCACAGCCTTCCCGTCAGCGCCAACTGAGCGCCCGTGAAAAACTGTGCCGTCTGCAAGTGCCAAGACAGCGGGTTTGTCCACTCGATATCCTCCAGAGAGTCTTCGTACCTACGTCTGCGAGGCCTCTCTTTGCCTCCGTTTTCACTAAACGTCGCGACGCCGGATGTGTTATTGTCTCGCGCACACAAAAAAGCGCCGAACTGACCAAAAAGTCGCCGACTATTTCAAGAATGCGCTAAGACTCAATTGTACGTTTACGGTCGTTTAGTGTCCATGAAAAAGGCACGACAGTGTTCCGTTTCATCGACAAAAACCCAGACAACGGGCAAGGGCCACAAAAATGACCCAAAAAGTAGAGACTGCAGTGATCACTGGGGCAGGTGATGGTATCGGCCGAGCCCTCGCGCTGAACCTAAATGCGCGTGGCATCAATATCTATATGTGCGATATCAGCCCGGAGCGGTTAGCCGAGACTGAAGCGCTTTTGAATAGCTCGTCGAGCAGCGTTTCAACCGCCATCGTGGACTGTGGCAAACGCGAAGCTATCGAAGCATGGGCACAAGCGATCGCTACAGAAGTCACCACTGTTGAATTTTTGTTCAACAACGCCGGCGTCGGTTATGCCTCTGAGTTTCGCAATGCTGATTTAGATAACTTTGAATGGCTTATGAACATCAATTACTGGGGTGTTGTCTGGTCAACAAAAGCGTTTTTGCCCCTGCTTGAAGCGTCCCCCAACGGTCACCTAGTCAACATATCGTCTATTTTTGGGATGATTGGTATTGCTACCCAAAGCGCTTACAACAGCGCTAAGTTCGCTGTTCGGGGCTTCACTGAGTCATTGCAGGCAGAGTATCTAGATACGTCGCTCACCGTCACCTGTGTTCACCCGGGCGGCATCTCGACAAATATCGCGCTTCGCGCACGTGCCGACGGCGAGCTTGCTGATACGTCCGCAAAGGATCGCGACGCGTCATTCCGACAGGTTGCGAGAACATCACCAACCAAGGCCGCCGAGATCATTATGAAAGGGGTTTTAGCCGGTCGAAAGCGTGTTTTCATCGGTTGGGATGCGTGGTTCATGCAGACCCTCACTAAGTTTCTACCAACGTCGTACCATCGCGTAACGGCCCGGATGGCATCGAAGAATAATGAGCTCAGCTGACGCGACTTCCTCATCAGCGCCGAGCCGACTAAGCAGATCCTCTTTTTTCATTCTCATAACCGGCCTGCTTGCAAACGCCATTGGCCAAGCATTTATTTTTGCGATCCTGCCACCGTTGGGTCGCGAGGTTGCACTTAGCGAGGTACAAACCACCTCCATCATCTCGACCTCCGCCTTAGTCTTCACCTTTTGTTCACCCTGGTGGGGCCGACGGTCAGATCAAATAGGCCGAAAGATTGTCATCGTCATTGGCTTGACGGGCTATGCCGTTGGTACGGTGATCTTTGCCGGTGTTTTCGCGTTAGGCATGAAGGGCATCCTCTCAGGCTGGACACTTTACTTCACAGCGCTGTTTTTTCGCTGCCTGCAATCTTCTGTCATGGCCGCCACCAGCCCAGGGGTTACCGCCTATGCCGCAGACCATAGCTCACGCGCGTTCAGAACACAGACGCTTGCTCGCCTGGGAACCGCTAACAGTCTTGGCGTCATAATTGGTCCGGTACTGGCGGGCTTATTGGCTGGGTTAGGGCTTCTTTTCCCACTTTATGTCGCCGCACTTTTTACACTCATCGCGGTCTTTACCGTATGGAAATACCTGCCTGAGGGCGAGTTCTCGGGCGTCGCACGCAAGCGTGCGCCCAGATTGTCTTTCCTAGACTCGCGCCTGCGTGTTTATCTTCTCAGCGCCATCGGTACTTTCACGGGATTTTCAGCTATCCAGCAAACGCTCGGATTTCGAATTCAAGACAGCTTGTCACTCAGTGGAGTGGAGACCGCACAATACACAGGTGCGGCCCTTATGGTCTCGGCCTTCTTTACACTCGCACTTCAATTGTCGATTGCACAACGGTATGCCGGTCCTGCACTCAACCTGGTACGAATGGGGTTGGTTTGCAACTTAATCGCGGCCAGTTTTGTCGCATCAGCCCAGGGGCTGACAGGACTCATCATTGGGATGGCATTTATGGGCGCTGGCTTGGGCTTAATTGGACCCGCCATTGCAGCGGGTGCATCGCTGGCAGTGAGTCGAGACGAGCAAGGCGGCGCTGCGGGCCTCATCACCGCCTGTCCTGCTGCTGGATTCGTTATTGGTCCCATTTTGGGAGGTGCGTTGTATCAATTGAATGCCGCGTATCCGCCGATTTTTGCGGGCATTATCACTTTTTGCGTCTTGCTATACGCGCTGAAGTCTCGCGTTATTAATATCGCGCCTGACGACTAGCCAAGCCTCGATATAGCGCGCCGAATGGCGACAGGAATAGTTGCCGATTTGTTCATTTCGCGATCGACAAATGCATGGGTAAATTGACCTGTCACGCTACTTAACTCCGCGCCCTGGCCAAATACACCGATCTCCCATGTGACTGACTTCTCACCCAGGCGAGCAACCCGCAAACCGAGTTCGAGCTCTTGTGGGTAGGCCAATGGGGAAAAATAGTCCGCTGAAGAATTAACGACGTAACCCACCACATTATCGTGGCCAGGGCGCATACCGCCCTCTTCAATCAAGAATCGGTTCACCACCGAATCAAAAAAAGCATAGTAGGCGACATTGTTGATATGCCCGTAAATATCGTTATCCGCCCAACGCGTATTGAGTGGATAAAAAATGGCAAAACCGTCCCGAAGCGCAGGCGTTGCTCTCTCGCTCACGACCAACCACTCCAAGCTTCTCGATAAAGCCTAAGCGCCGTGGCCTCATCGACCTCCCGCGGATTGTTTATCAATAAACGCTGCTGAAACATGGCGTCCTTGGCCAACATGGGCAAATCTGTCTCGGGAATTTTTGCCTGAGCCAGGGTTGCTGGGAGGCCGCTTTCATCGATCAATACCTTGAACCAATCGATCAGCCCCTCGGAAGATTGCCCTGCGCCGGGTATTACTTGAGCTAATTCTGCGTAGAGCTCCGGGCAGACCTCAGCGTTAAATGCTAAGACGGCAGGGAGCATCAGCGAATTACTCAGACCGTGCGGTATGTGGTAATGCCCGCCCACCGGATACGCCAAGGCATGAACCGCGCCTACAGGTGCATTGGCAAATGCCTGTCCAGCGAACATAGAGCCCAACAACATCGCCTCACGCGCCGCAACGTCTCCCGGTGATGTGAGCACCGCACGAATGTTTTCTGAAAGTAGCTTAAGTGCACGCAGAGCAAGCATGTCTGAAATGGGATTCTTCTTGATCTTAGAGGTATAAGCCTCGACCGCATGAACCATGGCATCAATCCCCGTCATTGCGGTGATACTCGCCGGCAGTCCCAGCGTCAGAGAGGCGTCCAAAATAGCAACGTCGGGAAGTAAAACAGGTGAGCTCACGCCCGCTTTAGTCGTCTCACCTGTGGTGATGATCGCCACCGGTGTAACTTCAGAGCCCGTACCCGCCGTCGTCGGTGCTAAAAAGAGCGGTAAACGGTCACCGCTGACCATACCAACACCATAGATTTCGGAAAGATTCTGCTGACCTCTCGCGAGAACAGACACAACCTTTGCCACATCCATGGAGCTACCGCCACCCACGGCAATTACTGAATCACAGCCCCCGGCTCTAAAGGCTTCAAGACAGGCAAAAACGACCCGCTCTGAGGGGTCTGGTTCAATACCATTAAAAACAACAACCGTGTCGGCAGAGAGCTGCAGGGCGTCGATAGCGGGAGAAACCACACCCAGCTTGATGAGCTGGGCGTCCGTTACGAACAGCGGTCTGCTCAATCCCCGCTCTGCCAACAGCTGGTTGAGGTGCAAGACCGCGCCGGACTGAACCCGTGTGGTCTGCACTGACTGGAAGGAGTAGCCGTCCATCGATCAGAAGGTAAAGATAACTTTACCTTTGGCGCGACGCTCCATCATGGCAGCGTAGCCAGCTTCATATTCCTCGATGGGGAAGACATCCGTAACCACTGGATTCAACTTACCCTCATTGAACAAGCTCCAAAGCTCTTCCACATTCTTCTGTTGCTCTGCGGGCTCCTCGCCAAGAAAACGCCCCCAGAAAACTCCGACAAGGGCACAACCCTTCAGCAACGTGAGATTGAGTGGAATACTGGGAATAGGACCGGACGCAAAGCCGATAACGAGATAGCGCCCATTCCACGCCATGCTCCGTACGGCCGGCTCAGCGTAATCACCGCCTACGGGGTCATAGATAACATCCACCCCTTTTCCGCCAGTGATCTCTTTGATGCGATCTTTCACCGACTCATTGCTGTAGTTGATGACTTCGTCGGCGCCCAGCTGCTTACAAAGCTCAAGCTTTTCATCGGAGCTCGCTGCCGCAATGACTTTGGCCCCCATAACCTTACCCAACTCAACCGCGGTACTGCCCACGCCACCGGCAGCTCCCATAACGAGCAGGGTCTCACCGGCTTTGAGTTGGCCGCGCTGCTTGAGCGCGTAGTACGAGGTAAAGTAAGTCATCCCCACGCCCGCCGCCGCGGAGAAGTCGATACCTTCAGGCTTTGGCAGAAGTGCGTTTTCGTTAACTACCGCCTCACTGGCGAAACCACCGACGCCACCGAGCTGGATCACGCTGTCACCAACAGACCAACGAGTCACCGCTGAGCCAACTTCGGTCACAACACCGGCAGACTCACCGCCCGGGACAAAGGGCATAGGCGGTTGCATTTGGTACTTCCCTTGAATGATGAGAACGTCAGGAAAGTTAAGACCAGCTGCCTTCACGTCCATGCGCACATCATTCGGACCCAGTTCCGCAGTCTCCCAGTCATGAACGAGGTTCAGCTTATCCGGAAGGCCGTGCTCACTACATACAACCGCTTTCACCATCTTAGTAGACCTCGAATAAACCAGCTGCACCCATACCGCCGCCCACACACATAGTGATGACGACATACTTAACACCGCGGCGCTTTCCTTCGATTAGCGCGTGACCAATCATTCGCGAGCCGCTCATACCATAGGGGTGACCAATCGCGATAGCACCACCATCGACATTGAGCTTGTCGTTATCAATGCCCAGCGTATCTCGGCAGTGAAGCACCTGAACCGCAAACGCTTCATTGAGCTCCCACAGACCAATATCGTTTACCGTTAAGCCATGCTGTTTGAGGAGCTTTGGCACAGCGAAAACGGGGCCAATACCCATTTCATCTGGCTCACAACCGGCCACAGCCATACCGCGGTATGCCCCGAGTGGCTCCAAGCCGAGTGAAGTGGCCAGATCACTGCTCATTACTACTTGCGCCGAAGCGCCATCCGAAAGCTGAGAGGCATTTCCCGCTGTAATCGTTCCACCTTCAATAACGGTCCGTAAACTCTTAACGCCCTCTAGCGTAGAAGGACGAACGCCCTCGTCAGCTGTCACCGTCACCTCTGCGGTAGACTGCTCGCCGGTTTCCTTGTTGTAAACGATCCGCTCACAGGTTACCGGCACCAACTCGGCATCGTAACGACCCGCAGCGTAAGCCGCTGCCGTGCGCTCCTGAGACGCGAAGCCGTACTCGTCCATCGCATCGCGCGAAACGCCATAGCGAGCCGCGACTACCTCTGCGGTTTGCAGCATAGGCATGTAAATATCTTTGTGCATACCCACTAACTCGTTATCGACAAGTCGGTGACCATTCATGTGTTCATTTTGAACGAGAGAAATAGAGTCCAAACCACCCCCGACAACGCAGTCCATACCGTCGTGCATGACTTGCTTCGCTGCTGTCGCAACGGCCATAAGGCCTGATGAGCACTGACGATCGATGGTCATGCCCGATACCGTGACAGGTAAGCCCGCACGGAGCGCCGCGTTTCGACCAATATTCATACCCGACGTACCTTGAGTAAGCGCCGCACCCATGATGCAGTCTTCGACACGATCGGCTTCAATGCCCGCACGCTCAACGGCGGCACGAATGGCGTGCCCACCCATCGTTGGTGTTTGTAAATTATTAAAACCACCACGGTACGCCTTACCAATGGGTGTCCGTGCTGTTGATACGATGACTGCTTCTTTCATTTTCTTCTCCGTATGCCCGTCGATGGGCTCTTAACGCTATTTGAATGTGAGATCGACTATAAAGTCGTGTTTCTGTTATTCGAGTGAGATTCCCTTCGCCTGAGCGGCCTTGCCAAGAAACTTGAACGTTTGCTCAAAGCCAGCCTGCAGTTGCTTAGGCTCACTGTTGGCAATGGCATCCCAATTTGCTGCGATCGCCTCTGGCGTTTGATCCGCATCGTCGAGGTAAATGCCGTCTGTCTCAACAATCTTTGCCACCGCATACCCACCTGCACCTGCCGCTAATATGGTTCTTGTTGGCGCATCTTTTGACACGAGGTAAAGCACAGCGGGTGTCACCGTCTCGGGGGTCATCAAATCAAATGCCTTCTCGGGAATCAGGCCCTCGGTCATACGTGTCCCAGCCGTCGGTGCAAGCGCATTGATCTTCACATCGTTCTTAGCGCCTTCCTGCGCAAGCGTGTTCATCATGCCTATGACACCCATCTTCGCAGCACCGTAATTAGACTGCCCGAAATTACCGTACAGGCCGCTTGATGAGGTCGTCACGACAACGCGACCATAATTTTGCGCTCGCATAATTTCCCAAACCGCCTTTGTGCAGTTAACACTGCCCATTAAGTGCACATCGAGAACCAGCTTGAAGTCGTCAAGCGAGCCTTTGCCAAAACTCTTATCACGCAATATACCGGCGTTATTAATGAGGATATCTACTCGCCCCCACCGCTCCATGGTCTTTGAGACCATGTCTTGTACTTGATCAAAGTCGGCAACATTCGCGCCGTGAGCCATCGCTTCACCACCCGCGGCCTCAATCTCCGCTACGACCGCTTGTGAGGCGTCGCTACCGCCACCGCTTCCATCGACTGTGCCACCCAAATCGTTGACAACAACTTTTGCACCACGTGCCGCCAATTGAAGCGCATGGCTTTTACCCAAGCCGTTACCTGCACCTGTAACGATCGCAACTTGACCGTCATACCGAATTGTCATTCTCTATCCCTTTCGTCGTTTTGAATTAAGCAATGAACTGCATACCCAGCCACTCTGCATAGAGTGCTGGCGTCTCTTCACCTTCGATTTCAACAGTGACCGCCGTCTTTACCAAGAAACGATTGGCATCTTTGCGATCAACACTGAGTACTTCCGTATGTGCGCGAATGCGCTTCCCTGCTCGGACAGGCGCCAAAAAGCGAAGCTTGTCGATACCGTAGTTCACTCCCATCACGATGCCTTTTACGCCGATAGAATTCTCGGAACTCAACTTGGTCAACAGAGAAAGCGTCAAGAAACCGTGAGCGATCGTTCCGCCAAATGGCGACTTGGCCGCCGCCTCCTCGTCAATATGAATAAACTGATGGTCTTCAGTGCAATCGGCAAACGTGTTGATGCGATCCTGCTCAACTGTCATCCAGTCGCTCGAGGGCAGCTTTGTTCCCGCCATACTGACCATGTCGTCAGGTTCAACCCAATGTGTAGGCACGTCTAATCTCCTTGTATTTATTAACCGTCTCTGAAGGTCGCGCCAGTATCTTCTACCGCGGTATAACCTTTGAGTTCATGACGCCCGACGACCATCCGGTGCACGGCATCCGGACCATCTGCGAGTCGCAATGTTCGCTGCCCCGCCCACATATTTGCGAGCGGTGTGTCGTTCGAGACACCAATCCCACCGTGCATTTGAATAGCGTCATCAATGACCTTCAATGCCATGTTGGGTACGACAGTTTTAATCATGGAAATCCAAATGCGCGCCTCTTTCGGGTCGGTCGTATCCATCATCCAAGCAGTTTTAAGTGTCAATAAACGCGCCTGTTCAATGTTCATGCGAGCGTCGGCGATAATGTCGATATTGCCGCCCAGCTTTGAGAGTGGACGACCGAACGCAGTCCGGGTTGTCGCGCGCTTGCAGAGTAAATCCAGGGCCTTTTCCGCCGATCCGATGGAGCGCATGCAGTGGTGAATTCGACCTGGGCCCAATCGCCCTTGTGAAATTTCGAATCCACGACCGGCACCCAAAATCATGCAGTCTTTGGGTACGCGAACATTATCGAGTTTGACCCGCATGTGCCCGTGCGGCGCGTCAACGTTATTGAAAACTGTCAGCGGGCGAACAATTTCTACCCCGGGTGTATCCATTGGCACGAGAATCTGAGACTGCTGGAGATGCTTAGGTGCCGTGGGGTCAGTTTTAACCATACAGATCATGACCTTACAACGAGGATCGCCGGCACCACTGGTCCAGTGCTTCTCGCCATTAATGACCCACTCGTCTCCTTCGAGTACCGCCGTCGTGCAGATATTCGTGGCATCGGATGATGCAACATCGGGCTCAGTCATACCAAAACATGAGCGAATCTCGCCGTTCAGTAGCGGCTCGAGCCACTGCTTCTTTTGCGCTTCAGTACCGTACTTATGGATGACCTCCATGTTCCCGGTATCAGGCGCGCTGCAATTGAAAACCTCGGCACCAATATAAGAACGGCCCATTTCTTCAGCGAGGTATGCGTACTCCACCGTGTTGAGACCCGTGCCGTTTTTGTCTGTAAGGAAGAAATTCCATAGCCCTTGTGAGCGGGCTTTTGACTTAAGACTCTCCAAGATTTCGGTTTGCCGTTGGGTAAATTCCCAGGGCGACCCTATTTCAATTTGGGCCTTGTACTCCTCCTCGAGCGGAAGCACCTCGTCGTTAATGAAATTGCGAACACTTTCGAGAATGGGCGCTACTTTTTCGGAGACACCTAAGTCCATGACCTACCCCTTTATATGACGTTATGTGTGGCTTTTGAATGAGCAGATGACATTGACTGGAACGGGGTTCGAGCCGCCATCAAACTGTGATTTGAACATACAGTATGTTTTTTTGACGGACAAGAATGTTTTGGATCGACTGGGTGAATTATCGTGAGACGGCACTGGCTGGCAGCCCCCAAAATCGCGCTCCCTCTTAAAACGAAATGGCGTATCCTGTGCGACACGCAAACGCCAATTCCGGGCATTATCCAGTGATTGAGAACAAGGGATTATCTTTGAATATCAGACCTTTTCACCTAGCCTTGCCTACCGCCAAGCTTGATGAAACACAAACCTTCTACTGCCAAACCCTCGGCTGCACGCTTGGGAGAACAAGTAGTGAATGGATTGACCTGAATTTATTCGGCCATCAGCTAGTGTTTCACGTAACGGGATCGGGTCCTCTGCCCGAATCGTACAACCCTGTCGACGTTCACAGCGTCCCCATCCCACACTTTGGCGTTGTGCTCACGCCAGATCAGCACAGAGAACTTTGCCGCCGAATCAAGGGTAAAGTGGAAATGATTATCGAGCCTTCGGTTCGGTTTGAGGGAACGTCTGGGGAGCAGCGAACCGTCTTTTTCAGGGACCCCAATGGCTACGCGCTGGAGTTCAAAAGTTTCGCTGACGACAACGATCTATTCGCTGCGTTTTGAAGCGCCTAAGCCCCCGCGAAAAACCTAATATTTTGCATCGTGATAGATGTTTTGTACGTCCTCACACTTATTGAGAAGGTCAAGCAGCTTCTCAAATTGTTCAAGTGTCTCCCCGGTGATGACCGTTTCGCCCTTGGGAACAAACTGAATCTCATCAACCTCAAAATCAATGTCGGCAAACTCATCTGTTAACGCATTGCGCGCTTTCGCAAACTCGGTGTTGGGGGCCATGACAGTCACCATGCCCTCTTCGCACTCCACTTCGAGCACGTCGACGTCTGCCATCACCAAGCAATCTAAAACAGCCTCCTCGTCACCCTCAAATACAAATACCGCCGCATGCTCAAACATATGAGCCACCGTACCGGGCGTTCCAAATTTACCTTTACCCTTTGTAAACGCTGGCCGCACTTCACCGATGGTTCGGTTCGCGTTATCGGTCAAGCAATCAACTAGCAGCATTGTCCCACCCGGACCAAATCCCTCGTACCGGGCAATCTGGAAGTCCTCACCCACACCCGAGCCGGCTTTATCGATCGCTTTTTCGATGACATGGGAGGGAACCTGATCCTTCTTCGCTCGGTCTATTAGTGACCGCAGGGATAAATTCGCAGAGGCGTCTGTACCGCCGGCTTTCGCCGCCATGTAGATCTCGCGGCTATATCGCGAGTAAACCGCGGTTTTCATCGCGGCCGTTTTAGCCATTGAGTCTTTGCGGTTTTGGTAGGCGCGCCCCATACCTCATTCCTCTAAGTTAAAAGTGGTTAGTTTAAACCAGAACCTTCCCTAATGCGGAGCCTCTTTATTATCAGCCCTGTTTTTCAGCCCCGCAGAGTTCACGATACACTTACTACCAATGTCGACTCCCAACATCCTAATTTGAGGCTGCGAACAAACCCTCATGGCAAATAAAGTGAAACGCTTTGGCCCCGGCGCGATGATCGCAGCCGCTTTCATCGGACCAGGGACGGTCACCACCGCGACACTCGCAGGGGGTAACTTCGGTTTCACCTTGCTGTGGGCAATTGGTTTCTCTGTCATTGCCACACTCACATTGCAGGAGATGACTGCGCGCCTTGGAGCCGTTGCCCAAGTTGGTTTGGGTGAGGCCATCGCGGCGCGCACACACAATACTCCCTTACGGTGGCCCGCCGCGCTTCTGGTGATTGCGGCCATCGTTGTAGGAAACGCCGCCTACGAGGCAGGTAACATTACAGGCGCCAGCGCCGGTCTGCCTGGCTGGACACTAAGCGCAGTCAATGTGTGGCCACTGATCGTTGGTTTGGCTGCGTTTTTTATTTTGAATAAACAAGGCTCGTATTTTTTAGAGCAAACGCTCGGAACGCTGGTCGTGGCGATGGCTTTGGTATTTGTGGGCACTGCGTTGTACCTCCAGCCAAGCGTCCTAGCGATTGCACGGGGTCTGTTTGTGCCCTCGATTCCAGAGAATGCGAGCCTCCTGGTGCTAGGAATCATTGGCACGACGGTGGTTCCCTATAATCTTTACCTGCACGCATCCGTCATTAAACACCACAGTAAAGAGGGCATGACGCTGGCAGATGCACGGCGAGATATTCTGGTTTCAGTTGTCGGAGGTGGTGTCATTACGCTCTGCATCGCCGTAACCGCTGCCGTCGTCATGCACGGTGCGCCCATAAAGACCTCGTCGTTTATACAG
>Ga0228672_1000731_pt1 | contig 14846 bp, 14 predicted proteins | sample 90DmetaG_FD_182788 | JGI IMG/M metagenome (GOLD analysis project Ga0228672, IMG submission 182788) | Seawater microbial communities from Monterey Bay, California, United States - 90D | ecosystem: Environmental > Aquatic > Marine > Coastal | place: USA: California | collected 2016-11-08 | reverse complement strand
TTTTAAGATCCACGATGGGCGCATGCAAGTGCGCCCTTTTTTAACTGGAGGTAATATTTATGGAAAATCAAGTTGAAGCAACGGAAGAAGCCCTACAACTTTTAAAAGAAATCGTTGCAGAACATGGCCCAGTAATATTCCATCAATCAGGTGGATGCTGTGATGGTTCTTCGCCTATGTGTTACGCAGAAGGTGATTTGATAATTACAGATCATGATGTACTCATGGGTGATATAAACGGCTCACCATTTTATATCGGTGGAGCTCAATATGAAGCATGGAAACACACCCGATTAATTATTGATGCAATCGAAGGTGGCGGTGGTATGTTTTCACTTGATAATGGTCGCGGCAAACGATTTTTAACTCGCTCAGATATATGCCTAACTGATTAAAAGTGGTGCCCCCACACGGACTTGAGGTCAAGCCCTTTTTAAGGGTTCGCTTCGCTCAACCTCTTTCCGTGTTACACACGTCATGAACCGCGGTTAATGATTTATTTGTAGTAACATTCTTTATGAGCTGGGTGTAAAATCTTTTCGTCTATTAAGTTACGACCATTATCTTTTTCAACACACTTTTGTTCGGGCATTACTATTAGGACAGAAGTACCCTTGGAGACTTTGGTGCTAGACATGTAACTTTTTTGAGTACACCCTGTTAAAAGAAGTGCCGATATTAAAGATATAAATATTCTTTTGATCATAAGAGTCATACTGATACTAATTAAACAATTATAATTAACTATATTTAAATATTAGTGTCAATATGATTTACTATGTTACCCTGCGCAACTAGAAGCTATATTTTTCTTGGAAACGTATGTGGAAATCAACTCTGATCAATTGCTAATCAGCTGAAGTAATTATTAATTTCGTGATAATTCTGGTGCCCCCACACGGACTTGAGGTCAAGCCCTTTTTAAGGGTTCGCTTCGCTCAACCTCTTTCCGTGTTACACACGTCACGAACCGCGGTTAAGGATTTATTAGTGGTGCTTTACTATGCAAGCTATTCACTCCAACCTGTTGCTAAATGAAATAGCATTTCTACTTTAGTCATCGGGGTGTGTGGCACGGTGCTGGGAAAGCCTGAATAGTTTTTGGGTATGAATAGATATTGGTGTGTATACTACTTATTTTTATACTATTATTGTTTGAGGCGGGTTACCATCAAAATAGTTTTGTTAGGCTTGTTGGTAACCATTTTCCACGTGCTTGATATACAGTTCAGTATTAAATAACGGTTGAGTTAAACAAATGGAGATCTAGCTAGACTAATGCTTCATTGTTTGTTCATTAGGCATAAAGACTTCACGCGGAAGATTATAAATAATCAGAGTAAGATTTTTCCTCTACTAATTCTGATCCAAAAGTTTCATTTATTCTTCTTTTTATACGAGAGCGTTCATCATTCGTAATATACACGCTGCGAGCAAGTTGGATAAACTCATCATCAAAGGACTTGTGTTTTTCTTTTTCTCTAATTTTGTCTTCAATATCCCAAAGTTTCTGGTTGATATGTCTCAACTCTTCCTCAAATTGTTGCGCGTCAGCGTTTGATGGAAAGTTTTTGGTTAAAATGGACCCGAGTTGTTTGAATTCCCGTTCAACATTTTCAAGTGCACTTTCCGAGGTAAGATTTTCATTTTTAATTTGAAGAATTGTAATCTTGTCAAGTAATTCTCCCCAAGAAATTGGGATTTTTGGGCTATTCATATTTTTTTCCTTCATTTAATTTGGATAATAATTTCTGCTCGACGCTAGTGAACACATCCTCCCAATTCCCTGGAGTTTTTTGCCTATATAAAGTCATGGTTGGATACCATGGGCTATCAGGTCTGTTTAACATCCAACGCCAATCGGGAACATACTTAAGTATAAGCCATGTCTCACATCCTAAGGAACCAGCTAGATGAGCTACAGCTGTATCAGAGGTAATTATAAGATCGCAATTTACGATAACTGCTGCTGTATCAAGAAATGCGTCTTGGCCAACATCAAAATCAGATCCACATGTGGTCAAATCGAATTGAATATCTTGAATTTGTTTCTCACCTTCTCCTTTGTGCAAACTTACCAGCTCCACATTTGGCAGTTTGGAAATACCTTCGAATAGAGATAGTGAAAAAGATCTACCAATATCAATTTTACTTTTGCTACCCTGCCAGCAAATACCAATTTTAAACTTTTTTGCACCAAGAAGTTTGCCCCACGAAACAACTCTTAAATAATCAGCAGACAAATAGCTTTCCAATGAGGGTATTGTTTCTAAGCTAGTATTGAGAAGATGCGGTAAACTCATAAGTGGCGCTTCAAAGTCAATATGGCTTTCATCAGGCAAGGTATCTACAAGAATAATTTCATTGCCCAAGGTACTTAGCAGGGCATGTAATTTTTTTCTTACCATAAAAGTTACTGTAGCGCCCTGTTTCACCAATATAGGTAAATATCTACAAAATTGGATTATATCACCAAGGCCCTGCTCTTCATAAACAAAAAACTTTTTTCCTTCGATGGACTCAAACCCATTCCAAGAAAGTTTTTCTCTCGGGGCTCTAGTGATAACTTTTTGTAAATAAAAACGGTACTCGTTGAGCTCCAGTCCTTTTTGAATTTCACCTTTCAAATTATAAACTAAAGAGCTGTTATAGTAAGCTTCAGCATAATCAGGCTTCAGTGCTAGAGCTTTCTCGTAAGCCTCTCTCGCCTGTTCCAGCTTGCCTTGCTCTTGGAGAGTAGTGCCAATGTTGTTATGTGCTTCAGCATAATCAGGCTTGAGTGCTAGAGTTTTCTCGTAGGCCTCTCTCGCCTGTTCCAACTTACCTTGCTCTTGGAGAATAGTGCCCATGTTGTAGTAGGCTTCAGCATAATCAGGTTTGAGTGCTAGAGCTTTCTCGTAAGCCTCTATCGCCTCTTCCAGCTTACTTTGATCTTTAAGCGCATTACCCATGTTGTTATAGGCTTCAGCATAATTAGGCTTGATGGCGAGCGCTTTCTCGTAAGCCTCTATCGCCTCTTCCAACTTACCTTGCTCTTGGAGAGTAACGCCCAAATTACTAAACCCGTCTGCATAAGTTGGGTTTAGCTCTGTAACTTTCTTGAACGCTTCTGATGCCTTAAATGTTTTTCCTAACACTTTATGAGCGATTCCCAAAATATTCCAGATAATAAACGCTTTAGGATATTGTTCTGTGAGAACCTGGGCTTGTTCAACGACAGCTGTTAGTTGCCCCTGATTATAAAGATTAACCAGTTTATTAATAGTTTCCTGAGGTGGCCCTTGCGATGTGGCAGGCTGTTTAGGTTTATTCAAAGCGGCTAAACCTTGCTGCGCTCTTTTGTTCTTGGGAAATGCTTGCAGAACTACCTGATACAGTTTTTGCGCTTCTTCAAACTCACCCTTTTTGACATGAGACTTTGCTTTTAAAAGCGCCTGATCCACTGATAGTTTTGCCATTGCTGCGATCTTCTTTAGCCAAATCTCATTATGATAACAAATAATAATAGTAATTTTTCTTATTCACAAGATTATAATATGAACGTCTCAAGTCATTGATATCTAACATCTATTTCTTAAAAACTGGTGCCCCCACACGGACTTGAGGTCAAGCCCTTTTTCAAAGGGTTCGCTTCGCTCAACCTCTTTCCGTGTTTCACACGTCATGAACCGCGGCAAATATTTATTTGTAGTTTAATGTTTTATAAAAGCATCTGGGTAGTTGGTAAAATAATCCTCTGATATTGGAGTCATCACACCACTTTCAATAACTGCACCTGCTTTTCTTCTTATTTCCGTCAGTTCTTCATTTGCACCAAAAGCCTGAAGTACTTCCATACTAGGGAACAACATAATTGCATGAAGTTGAGTGGGATCATCTTTTTCAGTGCCAGCAAATAGAAACTTAATTCCCATTTCATTAATTCTATCCTCTTGTGCCTTTACCATTGCCTGCCAAGTATCAAAACCTTTGGTAATTTTAATTGAACTTTTAATTATTATTGCCATGAATTCCTCCTTTAATCTTATTGTCTCAATATGACTTTATTTTTTTTATTATAGCAAGAGACCTTATGATCGATACCTTACAGGCTAACCACGGCTAACTATTTTTTTATCTTGGAGTTGTAAGTGGAAGCCAGCGTTGAGTGGTTAGTTACTTAATCCACAGGGTGACAATAGGTTGTGCTTTGCTTTGACTCTCGTACTGAAACTATAGTGCGATTTACGCTAGCATAACTTGGGAACTTTTTTAGAAAGTAAACCGCTGTGCTGTCCTCCGCCACATAAATTCTTTTTGCTTCACTTACGTTACCTTCAATTTTGTCTTCTGGGTTTATCATTACTGCCGTCTGTGTAAGTTTACCATTAGTCCACATTAAGTTTAGTCCTGACAGTTCTAACTGGACATCACCTTTCATTCTAAGCCCACCATTTGACCAAGGTTTACATGTAAAGATTTCTGCTTGAGCCTCAGCAACAGCGGGCATTGATAAAACAGATAAGAGTAGTGCTGACTTTAATAATCTCATTGTGAGCTCCCAATAATTTTTAATTGAAGCATAACAGGCTGGCTCACATTTAAAAGTAATTCTTCAACTTGAAGACGTATGTGGAAACCAGCGTTGGGCAATTAGTTGCTGTATGAATACAGGGGACCCATTGATGGTATTTTTGTGGCTTCACATCAATTATAATATATGTACTAATGAGACTCTGCAATTATTCAGGACACACTCTTAAGAGAAAAATAGGTACAAAATGCTCAACGTAATATCAAAAGTATTTCAAATATCGCTCAAGATAGTTATTGGTATTATCTTCAGCTTGGGGGTATTTGCAGCACTCACACCATTATTTGCAAGTTTTGCAATAAGTGAAACAGGGCTAATATATTATTTAGTTATCTTATGTGTTGTAGTTAGTGCAGCAACAGCTCCTACATTCAGAAGAGCATTTGGTCGATCATTTCTTCTTCTTGGTGTTGCAATATTCATGTTACCTATATCAACATTAGTATTCTCAGGTACTGTAGTGAATGAAACAATTGACACAAGTGACTCTGCTGCAGTTGTAGGTGGAGTTATTGCAGGTGGCTTAATGACAATGTTTGCTGGTTTTGTTGGGTTTTTCTTGGGAACGGTTTCACTTATACTGGGTCTTGTTTTATCGCTCGGCGGAAGAAGAGAAGTTATAATAGTTGAAAGTAGATTGTCTGAGACTAATAAATCTCGCAGCGAACCTACGTTTAAATAATTATTAAACAAAGCATAATAGGCTAACCGCAGCTAACTATTTTCTTGTCTAGTCAATGTATGTGTAAACCAGCGTTGGGCAATTAGTTGCTGTATGATTATAAGGGTACCCTTGATGCTATTCTTATGGCTTCACTTAAATAGAAAAATATGTAAAGTTAAATCAAATTGATATCTATCTTGGAGTCTTATTAATGAAAAATATTCTATTATCTTCAGCAATTATAACCACCTTGTCACTTTTTACAGTTACTCAGGCATTAGCAGAAACAGCTTTTGGCTTAACACTCGGTCAAACACTTCCTGATGGTGCTGAACCTAGTTCAAGCGATGGACGATATAATCTTACTCCTCCAAAGACACATAGCTTATTTCAGGGATATACAATTGTTTATCATCAAGACTATGGCATTTGCTCTATATTTGCGTTCGGCTCCTCCAATAAAAATGACAAATATGGCACAGATGGAAAATCACAATACAATAAGATAAAAAAGAGTCTTAACAAAAAATATGAAAATCAAGAAATATTAAAAGAGTCTAAAACATTTGAATACCTAAAATCTAATGCGCTTTGGGAAGAAGAAAGTCAATTTGCGATGTCATTAAAAGAAGGTGATCGCGCTCATTCAACATTCTGGACCTTTGAAAATGGTGATTTGAAAGAAATAGGCCTTGGAATAAATTCAATACGCTATGAGGAAACATATATATCACTTTATTACGATGCTTCATTTATTGATGAGTGTGAAGATAGCATAGGTTCAGCTGATGAAGATGCTTTATGAAGTATTACTGATGCAGAATACATGATGATACTATTTTAATTTACTTTCTTTAGGACACTTTGGGCAGAAGTTCTTCCGAGCTGCAGATGTCATATTATTCCCTGTCGATAACCATTCGTGACCTTTGTCACATATCCACCATAACTTTATTCCTGTTCCTGCCTTCAATTTATTTGGTGAATAATCACCATTCTTAATCGGGTGGAATAGTTTGGCTAACTCTGGATGTGTGACTGACATTGAGTTTGCCTTACGACAGTGAGGGCATTTGTCAGCACTTGTTAAGTTCTTCATACTATAGCCATCTCGTTGCCACTCATGACCTTTATTACATATCCACCACAACTTTATTCCTGTACCTGCCTTTAAGTTTTCAGGTGAGTGATAACCGTTTTTAGTGGGGTGAAATAGCTTGGCTAAGTTAGGATGCGTCACTGCCATGCAGTTTTCTGCTGATGCTTTAAAGCCCTTGCAAACGGGACACCCATGACCACCCAAGTTGCGAGAGTATATATTAGCTTTCCACTCATGACCTTCATCACATTGCCACCAAACTTTTAGTCTAGCACTTCGTGTAAAGTTATAAGGAGTGAGTGGATTATTCTTTGTAGGATGCCACTCTTTAGCAAGCTCTGGATTTACTTCAGCTAATGAGTTCTCTGGGAAGGGGGATGGAAAGTAATCAATATAAGTGAGGTATGTCTCTTCAGCTACAAATTCACTCTTCTCTAGATACTCTGTAACTTTGTTACCTTCAGCATTAGATAATTTTATGACTTCATTCATTGTCTCCTTTGTAAGGAAACTACCCATTGGAATGATAATGTCATTGTCCTCTAGTTTTGGCAATGGATGTTCTCTAATTCGAATTAGCTTTATCTGCCTATCAAAGAAGAAAGATGTCTTCTGTACATCCTGTTCAGCTTTATCTCTGTGCCAATACTTGCCATCATATTCTATTGCTACATTTATCTCAGGTATAAAGATGTCAGCCTCAACACCTTCAATCTTATGTCGATGCAATAAATCATCAAAGATACTCATTAACTCAGTATAGATACGGATTTCATTTTTAGATGATTGATTACTACAACTAGGACAGCCGTTCCCACTTATTGTCCTATTATAAATTGCAGACTCCCATTCATGACCTTTAATACACTGCCACCAAACTTTGGAGTTTGATTGAGGTCTAAAGTTCTCAGGTTGCTTATTGTCGTTCTTAGTTGGATGCCATTCATGCATTAGATCAGGATGAAGAACTTTTAGATTGTATTCAGGGCTTGCTAATGCATTTCCACAATACGGGCATCCATTTCCCCTTGTCCTACTATCTATATTTGCTTGCCATTCATGGCCATGCTTACATTTCCACCAAACATTATCATTACTTTTAGGCATGTAATACGTGGGAGGTTTTTCATTCTTTGCGTAGTTCCATTCTAATATTAGAGTGGGTTGTTCAGTTTTAAGGTTGTACCTAAGTGTAGCTTTGCGATAGCTGTCACTCTTGTTGGCATACTCACACTTTGGACAAGGAAACTTTTTCTTGAATAGATTATTTGGCCGATCTTCCCACTCATGGCCATGCTCACATACCCATAGAAACTTCTTTCCAGACATTGGGAGCACCATTGTTGGAGGTACTTTATTTTTAGGAGACCAATATTTAGCTAATGATGGATTGATAACTGCTAGGTTATTATCATTGCATACAAGCCTGTTTGAGCAATAAGGACATCCTCTATCTCTTACTCTGTTAACTATTGATGCATTCCACTCATGGCCATGCTCACATTGCCACCAAACTTTCTTATTTGAGCCATGCAGATAATCATCTGGATGTTTGTCACCATTCTTAGTGGGATGCCATTCAGCTACTAACTCAGGATAGTCAGATACATACTTCTTATCACTGGGTAGCTCTGGAAATAGGTCTGCTTGGCGTTTGGTCATGAGATCTTTGATTAAACATAAAGTCTCAGTTTAACACAATACCTCTAAAGATCTAGTTTGCATCAATTATGTAGATTACATTTAAGCAGACTGATTAAGTATTCTATGAACAGACATTCTAGAGATCTTCATTGCATCAGCTATCTTATAGGTTGATAAACCATCAGCTTTAAGTCTCTTTACTTCATCACGATCTATTGTCGTCTTCCTAGTTCTATTCTCATACACACCACGCTCTTTAGCTTTAGCTATGCCTTCAGCTTGTCTCTTGCGTATGATGTTTCTTTCAAACTCAGCAAATGCACCCATCATCTGTAGTTGTAGCTTTGCAAAGGCATCATCAGCACCAGCACTGAAGGTAAGACCCTCCGTAAGAAATGTAATCGTTACACCTTTCTCATTAAGCTGACTTATAATGTCTTGTAGGTCTCTTAAGTCTCGAGCAAGCCTATCAATGGAGTAAACCTTAATTGTGTCACCTTCTCTGGCGTAATCAATCATAGCCAACAAAGCTGGTCTGCCCTTAATGTCTTTCCCAGATAGTTTCTCTTCAAACAGCTTATCTAGCTCACCTAGATCTTGTCGCTCTGTATTCTGTGAAGCAGAACTTACTCTTTTATAACCAATAACTGACATAGTACCCTCTATAGTAACTTTAAAGTCTAGACTAAAGTGATTCTAGTAACAAATAAAGGATAAATGACTTATATGTTACCATATAGTAGTAACAAGTTATAGTATTCTATAAGTCTACTTAAGTGTTACCAGTATAGCATAATACTTGCGCTGGCATCTTATTCAGTAGAACTGCTTCGCAGTATTTTATCTTTCTCGTCACTCTACAAACAAGTCGATCTTGATCTCTTATCCATCGGTCAGTGTCTGTGTTGCTAATTTGGCTTTTTATTCCTTAACTTTAACGCAACATTAGTTAACTTCGATTGTAAATTGGAAGTTGCACCCCCCACAAGCTTGCCAAAACCTGCAGCTGATCCAGAAATCAAATCACCAGCAACCCCTAATTTTGATCCATGCTCGGTTAACGAATTATTTATCCGCTCGATTGCCATTTCTTCACGCTCATCAAGCTTGCCATCTGACTGTGCAATTTCTATTAACAACTCGGAAACCGCTGCCTGCAATGCAATTAAATTACAGTCCGGATTGTTTTTTGCAAAACCCGCAAGTGATGCTGTAATGTCTGTTAATCTCGCCCTATCTATATTGCCTATGAGAACTTCAACAGCTTTATCGATGTAACTCTGATCATAACCCCATTCCTCACAAAAGTATTCATTTATTGCATCTATTTCGCTTGGATCAATCGTTCCATCTATAGCAGCAACCTTCAGAGCGAGACTACCCATAAGATCGAATAATTTACTACCTAAGACATCGAGACCTGAATTCAAGAATTTAGGAACTTCTTGTACGCGCTTACCCGAATAAGACTGATATAGGCGAGTAACACCATAACAAGCACCACCAGAGGCCAGTGCAGCACCTACAAGCCAGCCAACTGGAGTAACTGCTGTTCCAATGCCTACACCTGTCCAAAATGTCCCAAAAAATACTGATGCAACTGTATTTGATGCAGCAACGCTAACTCCAGTACTCGCAGCACCACCCAGACTCCATAGTTTTGCAACACTATTACCCGCTTTTAATGATGTATAAGCGTCGCTACCGATCCCCAGTTTGATTTTAAACTTTTCACTGTTGGCGATTACTTTGGTAACTGATTTAAATTCTACAATTGCGTTTTCTTCATCTGAAATCATCAACTTTTTACAACTCCCATTCCAAGAGCATTAAACTGGGCAGCTACATGATCCATCTCTACTTTTGCTGCATTGTTCCGTAAGTCTTCTATAAATCCTTTACCCACACCCAACAAAACAACAAGCTTTGAAAGTAATGCTGCGAGCCCTGCAAACGGTGCGACGCCCGCTATTGTGATTGAACCAAGAGTTCCACCAATTACTGTGGCAACAACTAAACCAACAAGAGTGCCTATTGTAAGATTTGGGAACTTATTGATTAGAGCAGTTGCTATCTCGAAAATTCGGCGGCCAGCCGCGATCACACTTTCACCAATCTTAACAGTCACATTTGCGATGTTGTAAAGAACCGCTTTCATATCAGCTGATAACTCAGTGTTATCTATTTGGGACTTAATCTTTCGTAAAGATGGAGAGCTATTAACTAAATCGATAGCTTCCTCGAAGGATTTAGGCTGTGCGTCATATGTTTCAGTCATTGATGTACTCCAGTATAACATTATTATTATTTAATACCCTGAGAAGGATAAATACAATACAAACAAAGTATCATAATTATATTTAGATTATTGACCGCTCAAGATCTCTAGGTTTTAATATCACTTCAACTTGGGGTTATTAATGACAAGCCAACTACCAAAGATTGATCGATGGCACTCTGAACCTTTGGATGTACATCGATGGTCAGATCATCCAGAAATTAAATCCTTGTGTGATAATCTATATGCTGATGCTAATCTTGAAACCCTAGAACCAAAAGGTAATCGTAAAGCCCGTAGAAATGTAAAAGATAGTTTGAGAGTACTTATATTAGATCTCTATGTAAAATGGCTTAAAGATAGCACACTTAGTACTGGTTTCAGTAAATCATACAAGGATTATAAAGTTGGTAGCAGATATAATGGCCTCTTTATCTCACGCAAGATTGTAGAAGTTGAAGCATTGCTTGTGGAAGCTGGGTATATTGAAGAACTCAAGCATTACCAATCAAAAAGTGGGCTAGGTAGAAGCTACACAACAAGGTTTAGACATACAGAGATGCTCAGAGAGCATTTTAGTAAACTAACAGTTGAGCTGCATGACATAGATTTTAATTCCAATGAAGAGTGCATAATTCTTCACGACAAATATGTTGATGACCCAGACGATGATAAGAACAAGAGGATCGACTACAATGATGATGACCTATCTGAAGATAAGCTATGTTTAGTGAATAAAATTAGAGATCAATTAAGAGCTTATAATCAACTTTTAAAACAATCCTTCATCGACATACCAAGTTATGAAGCATCAACATTCACCAGAGAAATTAAACAAGGCAGATACGCTGGCCGTACACAGGTCATATCACTTGGACCAGACAACAAATATGTAACAAGAGTGTTTAATGGAGGTCTAGCAGGCAATTGGGAGCTTGGAGGGCGTTTCTACAGAGGCTGGTGGCAGCAAATAGACAAAGAGGATAGATGCAAGATATACATTAACGATATGCCTACACTTGAGGTAGACTTCAAAGCCTTCCATCCAAACCTTCTATCAAATGAATTAGGAGTTAAGTTACCAAATGATCCATATGACCTAGAAGAACTTATTCTTCCTGAAACAATAACAACATTTCCAAAACAACGTGAGTACGTAAAGCTATTGGTCTTAATGGCTGTAAATGCCGATAATGATAAAAAAGCCTATCAAGCCTTCAGGGATAGTGATCGTAAGGATAAGTTAGGACAAAGCCTCACAGATGAAAAACTCAGTTTACTACTAAAAAAGTTTATTAATAAGCATCCTCAATTTGATGGTATCCTAAATACAGGACAAGCTCTTAGATTAATGAATATAGATAGTCAGATAGCCAATTTGGTAATAGATCACTTCACGAATAAAGGCATTCCTATTTTATGCATACATGACAGCTTTATAATCCAATACGATAAAGAACCTGAACTACGGCGTATATTAGATCAATCAACTCATCAAATTACATCATCAAGAATAAGTCACGATATAAAGAATAAACAGAATAACTACTCACTAAAGGTACATGGAAATATAAAGAATTATGAAAACCCTATAGATGTACAATTCAATACCCCCATAAGAATTAAGCCTACTGAACAATATGAAATCAGAAAGAATAAGTTCTATAAGTGGTTAGAGATACAGAACACACATAACTAAAGATAAATCCACACAAGTATAATAATGAGTAATAGCGATACAGGAGACACGCCAATTGCGGCGCAGCAAATCGTCCCGATAGGAAGTTAATAACTATAGTATGTCTACATAGAATGAATAAAATCTAACACAAACTATACCCTCTCCCATTACTAGCACGAATAGAGATTTATCGTTACAAAGAGCATGGTAGTTAGAAACTCACAACTTGTTTTAGATCTAACTATGTAGTGTCGCTGGTGATAACATATTCATATAACGGAATGTATTGTATTGATGAATAAGTATAACTACTCCCCTCGGTAGAAAGCCTTATCCCTTAGCCTGTGATGTTAAAATAGTTACAATGATATGCGCTTCATATACTTAGCTAACTTAGTGACTGTGTAGCCATTACCGTATAGTGTCCCAGTTCCTTTTACAGACGACCAACCACCTATCTGATCAATTGCTTCTAGTGGTACGTCAGCATCTCTTAATCTATCCCTTAGGCTATGACGTAGACAATGTGCAGTCTTCCCATCAAATTCAGCTCTTAGAAACTTGCACAGGGTAGCTGAAGCAGTTGTATTGTTTAAATAGCCATCTCTAGCATATCTAGGAAAAATATATTGGCTACTAGAACAACTTTTAAACAACATCTCAATTGCTGTTCTTGCACATTCAGATACGATTGGAACTTGTCGGTTACTACCAGTTGTTTTCAATCCTCTGGAACAGTTTTCACGCACATGGAGAATTAAAAAATTATCGACTGGATAAATATCTTTTTTAGTGGCTCCTAAGACTTCAGACAAACGACATCCTGTTTCCCCTAAGATAGGAATTATCAATCTAAGTTTACCATGTGATAATGATCGGTCATATAAGTTTTTAAGCTCTGTTACAGAAAATGGCTTCCGTTTCTGAGCATCCTTACCCTCACCTTTTATGAGCAAATGGGCAAATGGATTACGTCTTTCCAAGTCCAACTCATAGGCCGCCCAATTAAACACTGCATTTATTGAATTGAGTCTTCTTCGGATGGTTGTCGTTTTAACATTTTCATATTTATCAATGAAATTACGAGCATCTGCTCTATCATAATCTTCAATATTTTTGTCGCCACATATATCTATCAATTGCCTGATAGCAATCATTACAGGCTTAACTTCTATACCCTTCAGATAGGCATATTCTTGGGCTATTTCGATGAGTTTTGGCATTTTTCTAACCTTACGTTTTCATTAAAGAATCTACGTAAGTAGTGGTGCCCCCACACGGACTTGAACCGCGGACCTATTGATTACAAATCAATTGCTCTACCAGCTGAGCTATAGGGGCACTTTCAAAGCGCCTTTTGCTTCATTCACAGACCGAATGCAAGTGTTTTTTTAGACAATAAATACTTTATTTATACTTAGAAATTTAATGAAACATCTCGATGATTAGCCTGGCACTTTGCTACAAACAAAGCTTGTTCTTTTGTTAGTTTTGCTTGATCTCTGATGCCAATAGTTTCTCTCATTAAATCTTCATAAGTAATCAATTTTGGCAAGATACTTACTGCTGCATCTGTACGCCATTCAACTTGTTCAGAATATAATTTGATTGCTTTATCTATCTGTTTTTGAGCTTTTTCTTTGCTAGGATTTCTAGACTTCAAAGCTCTTCTGGCTTTAGATATTGCAGATTTTATTTTTTCCGCACCAGCAACTTTACTAAAGCGCTTGCCAAGAGATCCTAAAGGTTCAATCATTTCTTCTGGTGTTAGATTTTCAACTTGAGTTTTAGTGGCTAGCAATTCTTCCTCTAGTATAAAATAATCACTATTAGCTTCTAAAATTACATTCATATTTGCAATTGGTTGATATGCGGCTTGAGCAGATTTAGTATATTTTCGATATGCGGATTGTTCAGCCTTCTGTAAATTACGGAATGTTTTTAATTCTTCATTCCAGTTTTTAGGAATAGAAGCAATTAGAGTTTCTTTTTCTTTTTCTAGTTGAGTGATTTTTTCTTCTAGTGGGCGCAGTTCACCACCCTCTTCCAAGTTTTTCATGTCAGATTTAATATGCTTGATCTCTTCTTCATAACTACGGATGTTACGTTCAATTGAACGAACAGATTGATGTAAAGGCCGGAAATTTACCGATGCCTGAGCTAATTCTTCAGTAATTAATTCTGCACTTCTTAGCTGGTCAATTGCAAGATTGACGTTATCGAAACTCTTGGAAGTATTTTTCAATAATTTCTTAGGTAATACTGATAAGTCAATTTTACTCGCTGTCTCTGCTCCAGCAATAATAATATCACCGTTTATTGAAATCTGATTAGATACGTATTGATCAACGCAATAGGCGATCTGTGGATTTCTTGGAGGTGGCGAATTTTCAGACAGAAGTGCTACTCTATTTGGTAAATAGTTAACCAAATTAGGTGAATTAGCCACAATGACCATTGCAATTATTTGCAGAACAATGAAGGGAATAACGCCTTTGTACATGTTAATAGTTTTGACTACAGCCGGTGCAATACCCCGAAGGTAAAATAAAGCAAACCCAAATGGTGGCGTTAAAAAGCTTGTCTGAATATTTAGGCCGATCATAACCCCTAACCATACTGCAGTTACATTCGCACCAGGGTCAGCCAATAAAATTGGAGCAACAATAGGGACTACAACAACTGCAATCTCAATAAAATCAAGGAAAAATCCTAGGATGAAAATCACAGCCATGACTATAATAAATTTGGACCAGAAGCCTCCAGCTAATCCATCCAAAAATTCTTTTACTAAATGTTCGCCTCCAAATGCACGAAATGCAGCCGTCAAAATAGCTGCACCTAAAAGGATTATGAAAACTAATGCCGTAGCTTTAGCAGTCTCCATCATCACACCATTTAACGTAT
>Ga0228672_1000723_pt1 | contig 14907 bp, 13 predicted proteins | sample 90DmetaG_FD_182788 | JGI IMG/M metagenome (GOLD analysis project Ga0228672, IMG submission 182788) | Seawater microbial communities from Monterey Bay, California, United States - 90D | ecosystem: Environmental > Aquatic > Marine > Coastal | place: USA: California | collected 2016-11-08 | reverse complement strand
ACAGTAATATTGACAGTAAAAACCCAAAAAAATCACCCCAAAACTATTATAAACCTCAACCCCCTTGTCTAAATAATATCACTTTTCTTTTGGGGCATGTCTTCGTGAGATGATGTATAGCCTACACCCTCAACATATCTAACTACCCCAAATATGCTTTTATTGACTCGTTGTGCTTCAGATGACAGTTAAACGCCTGTTAAACAAGTATTTGACACACTCACCAACCCCCTGTTTTGTTTAGGCTTATAAAACTACGTGTAGGGGCTATCCTTTGTCTCTTCGCATAAGCTATTTTTCACTCTCATAGTTAAGTACATCTACTAAATCCCAGCCATCGTCATACTCCTTATTTTCAAGTAATTTAGATACTTCTATCTCAAAGCCTTTATCGTTTAATATGTCAGCAGTCTTCTGCCATTGAACATACCCTTCTTTATCAGGGAAAGCTATTATAGCAGTTCCTTTCAAAGGAGCTAAGTATTCGTGTTTAAAACCTTGAAGTGAGCCTGTGGACATCCAAGTATAATTTGGGAATTCTATACTCATTATAAGCGCTGTCTTCTCACTTTCAACAATTGCTACCTGTTTTACATTATCATTTAATAAATGAAGACCAAATAAACATTGTTTCAAATTGTATTTAGGTATTTTTAATGCCGAATGCACCCAATTTATAAGAGGTTTCCCGTCTTTGTTTTTTCGTCTTTTTTAATTTATACACAATAATAAAAAGAGTTAGTCGTTAAAAAAAAAAAAATCCGATGAAAAAATCAATTTTACTATTTACTTTCTCACTAAGCATTCTTAGTAGTTGTAAAAAAGATGATAATAAAAATCCAGAAGAATGTTACTCAAATAATAATGCACAGTCCATAGTTTATAATGGTGTCAACAGAGAATATGTTTTATACACACCCAATTCATATGATGGAACATCTTCTGTTCCACTAATGCTTAATTTTCATGGGTTTGGTGGTAGTGCAAGTGATTATATGCAAAAAGTAGATATGCGCTCATTGGCAGAAGCTGACACTTTTATTTTAATCTATCCTCAAGGTAGTTGTTTATATGGCTTATCTCATTGGAATGCTTGTCCATTAGGAGGAGACAATAAAAGTGATGCTGATGATTTTGGTTTTATTGAAGCCATAATAAATGAAATTTCATCTCAGTATAATGTAGATATACAGAGAATTTATGCTGCAGGATACTCTAATGGTGGTATGATGGCGTATGGACTTGCGAATTATAAAAGTGATTTAGTCGCTGCGGTAGCATCCGTTTCCGGAGCAATGTTAGATTGTACAGGATCTACCAATCACCCTATGCCGGTAGTACATCTTCATGGAACTTCTGATGGAGTTCTACCTTATAATGGAAATAGTGACTGGAACTCTGCCCAAAGTACGCTAGACTATTGGATTAATTTCAATAATACAGTTTTAAACCCTTCCGTAACAATTGACAACAATATTGAACATTATGTCTATGACCAAGGAAATAGCTCGGTTTCTGTTGAGCATTACAAATATATTGGTGGAGACCACGTTTGGTTTAATTCAACTTTTCAAGGTCAAAACACATCTGAATTGGTTTGGAATTTTGTATCCAGATATGATATTAATGGATTGAGATAAGGAATAAAGGTCACACTAATTAATCTTGTTCCCGCTACTAAAACAATAAAACGGTTATACTATGATAGTGTAACTGTTTTTTTATATTTACATCTAAGTTTTAACAGATGATATATTATTCTAAAGTATCTTATACATTATTAATTATAATATTTTTAGTTTTTTTTGGTCCATTAGTTTCGTTGTTCTATGGGAACGGTTTTGATGGCAAAACGATTCTTATTTTTTTAACTATGGTTGTTTTGTATGGATTAATTTTACATCTGTTTTTTAATACCACATATAAGATAGAGAAGGAAAAACTTCATATAAAATGTGGATTTTTTAAGTACAAACCTGTAACTATTAAGGAGATGAAAAAAGTTTCTAAATCCTCAAATATCATTTCCTCTCCTGCTGCTTCATTTGATCGAATCGAAATTACATATGGTAAGTTTGAAGAGCTTATAATTTCTCCAAAACACAAAACTAAATTTGTTGAAGATTTACAGAAAGTAAATCCTGAGATTATAAATAATCTTTAGAAGGACAACGGTTTCTTGTAGACAAAGCATTCCATGAGTAAAAAAAATAAATATAATATGAAAAGGAAATATAAAATTGCAATTGTAATCACAATAATCTTAACTGTAATTCTTAATTATTATAACAGCACAAGATAAATTTCACCAAAGATCAGAGTGTTAATTATTTACTCATTTAGGAGTCACCAAAAAAGTATAGTAGTGTTTAAGATCGGCTTTTTTTCAGAGCTTCAACAAACTCAATATACTCCTTCTTTCGTTTCTTTTCAAAGCCTTTTCGATTGGTAGTAATCTGCTTTTTTATTTTAATTTGAGCAGGATTCAAAACAGACTCTTCAATGGAATTAATAGAAAATAAATACAATTCCATTATAATTGGAAGTGTTGAAATAGCGCGTTCTGTTGCTAGATACTGCTTATTTTTTTTAAACCCTTCAGGATCTAGGAGTTCGAGAAACCCTTCCTCTACTAAAAACTTTAACCGATTAGTCAGGATATTAGTCGCAATTTTTTCTTTAGAACCTGCAAATTCTTTGAATTTAGATTTTTTATGTAAAATAACATCCCTTAAAATTAAAAGAGACCACTTATCCCCTAAAAGATTAATTGAATACGCAATAGCACATGTGCGTTCTATATTTTTCATAGTTTGTCCAAAGGTACTTTAAATACTTTAAATTTTAAAAAAAACAGGTTCGATATCTGTTGTTGCTCTATACTGGCAACCGTTTCTCTGCTTTTTTGATCACCCAAAATGATTGGTGAAATACCGTATTAACAGATTCTTTAAAAGATTAATGAGGTAGCTTATCTTTCAAAAGCCCATATAAAAACGTCCCAAAAATAGAGCCCAAAATCACCACCAAAATAGGAGTAAATCCAGCACCAACCAATGTAAACATCGGTCCTGGACATGCACCCACTAAGGCCCATCCCAATCCAAAAATGAGGCTACCAAAAAGGTAACGGCTCACACTTTTATTTTTGGGAGTAAACACAATTGGATCTCCATAAAAAGAGGTTATATTAAACAGCTTTATGCCCTTTTTAATCAGAATACCCAAACCTACTGCAGTCCCAATGATCCCATACATGTGAAAGGACTCAAAACGAAACATTTCGTAAATTCTAAACCATGAGGCAGCCTCTGATTTAAATAGAGTAATTCCAAAAATTATACCAATAAAAAGATAAATCAATGTTCTCATAACAATTAAAAAATTAAGGGAAATATAAAGTGAACCATAGTAAGACCTCCAATAAAAAAACCTATGACCGCAACTAACGACGGCCATTGAAGACTACTTAACCCCGAAATGGCATGACCAGAAGTGCAGCCTCCTGCATAGCGTGAACCAAAACCAATAAGTACCCCACCAACAACCAAAATCATTAAGCCTTTCAAGTTTGAAAATACCAGACTATCAAAAAGTTCGTTTGGGAGGTAGCTAGTACCCGCACTTTCAAACCCTAGAGAATTTAGATGCTCTATAGTTTTTGGATGTATGGCCACCGCCAAATCCGTTGACAGAACCTTGGCGCCAATAAATCCTCCAATAACAGCGCCCAAGACAACAACTAAATTCCATTGTTGAGATTTCCAATCAAATTTAAAGAAATCGGAACGCTTACCAGCTCCACAAAGAGTGCAAAACGTTCTTAAGTTAGAAGACATCCCAAAGTTTTTTCCAACCATGAGGAGGAAAAACATAACTAGGGCTATCATAAGGCCAGAAACAAACCAATGCCAGGGATCAAAAATTGCAGTCATATGAGTTATTTTTAAAATCGACCTGGGGGCTGCAAGATATTAATATATTTTTATTCTACCCTTATAATTTTTTATCCTAAGACTACTAACCTCGCCATTTTTTTAAGTACGATTTTAAAGCTCCTAATTTCGATTAACTTTAATTACCTTTGCTACGATGAGTGTATTAGTTCAAATTAGCATAAAACCAGCCCAACAAAAAGACACCAATTTTATATTAAAATCAAGTCTTTTTAAGGCCAAACTACGCAGTTCCGACATCAGTGATTGGCGTATCCGTAAACGGTCTATTGATGCTCGAAATACATCGATTAAACTCAACTTACAGGTTGAGTTTTGGTTGCTTGGTGAAACACGAATACCCCCTCAATCTTTTGTGTCTCAAGATGTACATTCAAAACCAAAACTAGCGATTATAGGCGCAGGACCAGCAGGACTCTATGCTGCCTTGCGCGCCATAGAAGCTGGCTTGAAACCCATTGTATTTGAACGTGGAAAAGACGTGCGTGCTAGACGCCGAGATTTAGCTGCCATTAACAAAGAACACATCGTAAATCCAGAATCCAATTATTGTTTTGGTGAAGGCGGAGCAGGAACCTACTCTGATGGAAAATTGTATACGCGTTCAAAAAAACGTGGTAATGTGCTAAAAGCCCTAGAATGGTTTGTACATTTTGGAGCCTCTGAAGACATTTTGGTCGAAGCCCATCCACATATAGGAACCAACAAATTACCAGCCATTATTACCGCCATGCGCGAAGCAATTATTGAAGCAGGGGGGGAGGTGCATTTTAACGCCAAACTCACTGATCTTCAAATAAAAGATGACGCCATAAATGCGTTGAAAATTAATAATGAACCATGGATACCATTTGAAAATGTTGTCTTAGCAACAGGGCATTCTGCGAGAGATATATTTTATTTACTCCATAAAAGAGGGGTTCTTTTAAAAGCCAAAGCTTTTGCGTTAGGGGTTCGTGTAGAACACCCACAACACCTAATTGATCAAATTCAGTATCATGGCGCTATCGAAAACCCCTATTTGCCACCAGCATCTTATAGTCTAGTAGAACAAATTGACGGTATGGGCGTTTACTCGTTTTGTATGTGTCCAGGAGGAATTATCGCACCATGTGCCACGTCTCAAGAAGAAGTAGTGACCAATGGGTGGAGTCCAAGCAAACGAAATAACCCCTATGCAAACTCCGGAATTGTAGTGAGTGTAGAACCAGAAGATTTGCCAAACTATACCCCAGAAAATCCTTTTGTATGTCTTGATTTTCAGAAAAAAGTAGAACGCGATTGTTGGGAAGTTGCCGGCAAAACACAACAAGTGCCCGCCCAACGCATGATTGATTTTGTGGAAGGAAAACGATCCAAAGACTTTCCAAAAACATCGTATCAACCAGGAATTGTTTCAGTGAATTTAAATATAGTCTTGCCTTCAATTATTTCTAAACGCTTGCGAAAAGCATTTTCTGCCTTTGGAAAAAAAATGAAGGGCTATTATACTAATGAAGCAGTCTTACATGCTCCAGAAAGCCGGACATCGTCCCCAATATCCATTCCAAGAAATTTAGACACCTTAGAACATATACACGTCAAAGGCTTGTATCCATGTGGCGAAGGAGCAGGCTATGCAGGTGGAATTATTTCTGCTGCTATTGATGGAATCAATTGTGTGGATGCTATAAGTACTAAACTTTCTAAGCGGTAAAACTTTTTCGTTTAAGTTATTTCATTATTTTTTTCTCTAAATAAATACATTTATCACTCTTAAATTTACACCAGAATTTTTAGAAGCGCTATTTCTGTAGAAGCATTTAAAAAAATGCATGTTAGTTTTTTTTCGTAAATTTAGACATCTGTCTGCGCTTAACCAATTTAAAATCAAACTGTAATGCTTTCAAAATTAAATGCTTTTTTTTATAATTCGATATTATCTGAAACTGTGAAAAACAAGGTAGAACGGTTGATTCTTGTTGTTGCAATACTCAGTTTTTTGGCCCATCTCATTACCATTTATTTGATAAATAAACAGCTGATTATAATCCCTGATGATCTCAATTTTTTTGATTCTCCAATTGCAGCGATTTATACCCCTTTTTCATTTATTTTAATTTATGAAGTTTATCTACTGATTTTCTATTTGCCAAGGTCCATCACCACCTACATAGGAAAGCAATATGAAATCATCACGCTGATTGTTATCCGACGAATCTTTAAAGATTTGGCCAACTTAGAACTTAATTCCGACTGGTTTGATATCAAAAACGATCTAAATTTTACATATGATATTATCACCGCATTACTACTGTTTTTTATGATCTATTTGTTTTCTTTAGAACGTCAAAAACTACAAACATCTAACAATGTCAAAACCGTAGCACCCGCTCAAATAGAACAATTTATAGCCATTAAAAAATTTATGGCCACAATTCTGGTTCCTGTTTTTGTTGGAATTGGGCTCCTCACATTTGGAAGTTGGATATTTCAACATACTCCAGAAAATTTGTCCCTCGCCCTAAAAGATATTAATAGTATATTCTTTGATGAGTTTTTTGCAATCTTAATTATTGTCGATGTATTTCTATTACTTTTCTCTTTTTTCTATACAGACCAATTTCATAAGGTTATAAGAAATTCAGGTTTTATCATTTCAACCATTCTTATTCGCTTATCTTTCTCGGTAGATGGATTGCTTAATAATTGTTTGATCATCAGTTCTATTGGGTTTGGACTCCTCATTTTGTGGATTCACAACCGCTTTGAAAAAAACATAAACCCCGCATAAAAAAAAGCCCAAACACTTGGTTTGGACTTTTTTTATTTCGATACGTTTATTTACGTTTAGGCTTTTCAGGCTTTTTCTTCATCTTCATCTTTTTATGATTTTGCTGTTTCCAAAGTGCATATTGTGCATCATTCAATATCGCTTTCATGGATTTGCTAAAAGCAATTTTATCATCAAGCATCTTGTTTTGCATTTCAAAATGCTCTTCTTTACTCAGTTTTCTTTCTAGACGGTTAGCTCTTTGTGCTTTCTTTTTAGTTGTACTTTCTAAAAGCAGTTCATAGACTTGAGCTTGTTGCGTTTCCGAAAGATCGAGCTGTAAAGTCATCTTTTTTGACATTAAAGTAGCAATATTTTCTGTAGACATCTCCTTCATTTTATCCATTTTGGGATGTTGATCATGACCTCTTTTTGGGTGTTGGGCATAGCTTGTAGTTCCAATTAGAACAAATAGAACAAAAATTATTGATTTCATAAGTTTTAGTTTTTGGTTATAAATAGTTTAGCCTAAAAAGTCAACAACTAACACATCATCGGTTTTATAGACCTTTGCAAGTTCTTTTGATGTTAACCCTTTAATACCCTTGTCCCAGCCTTTATTACTCAGTCCGGACTGTGATTTTAAGGCCGACAATTGAATGCTAGAATTTGATTTTAGGAGTTCAAAAATAGCTTTTTCGTTTTCACTCAACTCCACCGCTTTTTTCTCGGGTTTCATTTGAGGAAAAAACAATACCTCTTGAATCGATGCGTTGTTGGTTAGAAACATAATCAAACGGTCCATTCCAATGCCCATCCCCGAAGTAGGAGGCATACCGTATTCAAGCGCTCTTAAAAAGTCCTCATCAATAAATTCTGTTGCTTCGTCATCTCCTTTTTGAGCCAGTTTGAGTTGGTGTTCAAAACGCTCACGCTGGTCAATTGGGTCGTTTAATTCAGAATAGGCATTTGCAATTTCTTTCCCACAAACCATTAACTCAAAACGTTCTGTGAGTTCAGAATTTTTGCGATGTTCTTTACACAAAGGACTCATCTCTTTAGGATAGTCTGTGATATAAGTGGGTTGAATGTAATTTCCTTCACATTTTTCTCCAAAAATTTCATCAATCAGTTTGCCTTTACCCATAGTGTCATCTACCTCTATACCCAAATCTTTAGCAGCTGTTCGAATCTCGTCTTCGGTTTTTCCAGTAATATCAAAACCGGTAAATTCTTTAATCGAATCTGCCATTGTAACTCTGGCATAAGGTGCCTTAAAATCAATTTCGTGTGCACCAAAAGTCGCTTTTGTTGACCCATTTACAGCGATGGCGCAATGTTCTAGTAACTGTTCACAAAACTCCATCATCCAATTATAATCTTTGTAAGCAACATAAATTTCCATTGCGGTAAACTCAGGATTATGAGTACGATCCATTCCTTCATTCCTAAAGTTTTTAGAAAATTCATATACCCCATCAAAGCCTCCTACAATCAATCGTTTTAAATATAATTCATTGGCAATTCGCATATATAATGGAATGTCCAAACTGTTGTGATGTGTAACGAATGGACGCGCCGCCGCTCCTCCAGGAATGGGTTGTAAAACAGGAGTTTCTACTTCAAAATATCCAGCTTCGTTAAAGAAACTTCGCATGGCGTTGAATAGTTTTGTGCGTTTTACAAAGACCTCTTTGACATGGGGGTTGACCACTAAATCGGCATACCGCTGACGGTAACGCATTTCGGCATCATTGAATTCATCGTATGTGTTGCCATCCGCATCTGTTTTCGGAAGCGGTAAGGGTTTGAGAGCTTTAGACAATAATTTAAAGTGTTTTACTAAAACTGTTTTTTCACCCACTTGAGTCGTAAAAAGTTCGCCTTCAATTCCAATAAAATCACCCAAATCAAGTAATTTTTTAAAAACATCATTGTACAAACTTTTATCGTCTCCTGGACAAACCTCGTCTCTATTAAAATAGATTTGTACACGGCCTTCACTGTCTTGAAGCTCAGCAAATGCCGCTTTTCCTTGTATTTTTTTTCGCATTAATCGACCTGCCAATACCACCTTTTCACCCTCGTTAAATTCGGACTTTACCTTAGCACTGCTGTGTGTGACAGGAAATAAATCAGCTGGGTATGGATTGATCCCTAAAGCACGTAATTTTGTTAGTTTTTCTCGGCGGACAATTTCTTGTTCTGAAAGTTGCGACATAATACTATAATAAATTTTAAAGTCACAAAGATAACGACTATTGCTTAGCATTTCAATTAAAGCTCAATAAATCCTTTACTACATTTGTAACGTTCTTAAAAAAATGTCGTCTTACAGCTATAACCACATTTATTTTTCTTTTTTATGAGCATTTGGCGTGTATTACTTTCTATTTTATTTCCTCCCTTTGCGGTGCTTGACAAAGGTTGTGGATCCATTATCATTGTATTGTTATTAACTCTTTGTGGTTGGGTGCCTGGCGTGATTGCTGCACTAGTAATTTTAAATAATCCTAAGTCATAAAATCTGTATATTTGCGGCTTATGAATAAAGGGGTTAACATACAGGACTTGGGGCTCAAAGATTATAAGGAAACTTGGGAATATCAGGAAACCTTATTTAAAGAGACAATTGATATTAAAATCAAAAACCGGCGAGAGTCAGCAGTGTTAGCCACACCAAACCATTTGTTGTTTGTCAGTCATCCACATGTCTATACTTTGGGTAAAAGTGGTGATATTTCTAACCTATTGTTGTCGGAATCTCAATTAAAATCAAAAGGAGCTACTTTTTATAAAATTAATCGTGGTGGAGATATTACCTATCATGGTCCTGGTCAAGTGGTAGGTTATCCGATTTTGGATCTCGAAAATTTTTTCACAGATATTCATAAATTTCTCCGTCTTTTGGAAGACACCATTATATTAACTCTAGAAGAGTACGGACTAAAAGCCGAGCGAAGCCCTGGAGAAACAGGGGTGTGGTTGGATGTTGGAACGCCCTTTGCACGTAAAATATGTGCGATGGGAGTGCGTGCAAGCCGTTGGGTGACTATGCACGGGTTTGCTTTAAATGTCAATTCCGATCTTGGATATTTTGACAACATCATCCCTTGTGGAATACGTGGAAAAGCAGTCACCTCCTTAAATGTTGAACTTGGCCAAGTCAAAGTCGATGAAACTGAGGTAAAGGCAAAACTTTTAAAACATTTTTTAAAACTTTTTGAGGCCACACAAGTTTAGTACAACTGATATAAAATCAAGCTATTAGGATCTCCTTTGGTAACAAACTCAAGAGGTCTGTCAGCGTCTGCATTTGCTAAATCAATAGCACTCGTTCCAAAAACAGGAACTCCTGGAAAGCGTTTGGCCTGACTGTCAAACAACCAAATTTTTTGTGCTTGTAAGTCGGTAATAGAAATGTATATTTTATCCCTTAAGTAAAATAAATTAGGAGGGGAGTAGCTTCCATATTCTAAATCGATAGGATTCGATTTTATAGATAATTTATTTTCGCTTCGAGTGACCAATGTTTTTGAAGAACACGTGATGTCATGTTTTGAATCAAGACCTAAAGATTGACGACTTACAGCTCCTTTTGTATTTACCTGAACTAAATCTCCTTTTGTATTCGTGGTGGTAAACAGAGATTTGTACAAGTAAATAGCGGCACCAGAAAAATTAATAGACTCTCTCACTTTAACACGAATAGATCCGCGTCGGTCCAAAAGCTTGAGGCGATTACCAGCACTGAACACGATATAGTCCTTACCACGCACTCGAAAATGTTTGGGTTGACTACTCACAGCTTGTGTGGCTAAATAGTTAAATCCTTTGACAGATTTCCCCTTAGAATCATACATCAAGAGGTTTTTGTGTTGAGTGATTAAAAAGCGATAGTTTCGTTGTTTGTCATAATCAAAAACGGATAGAGGTTGTGTAATCTCATCTTTAAACTCAAGCGGAAATCGCTCCACATTATTTCCGTTACGATCAATAACATACAGTCTCTTAGGGGTTGCAAAAGCCAGCTGTAAGCGCCCATTTCTATACAAATCTACTTGTTCTACTCTCCCTAAAACTGCACCTTTCAACTTCTTTTTCCATAAAACAACTCCCTTAGTTGAAATGAGGTATAAATTGTAATCAATGTCTTGAACTAAAATATCTTTGGTTTTAGTTCTATGGTTAGTGACAAAAATAGGATCCATTAAAATAGTATTGGAAAGAGTCAAACTAAACGTTTCGCTAATTTGTGTGTTTGAGTGTTTAGATTTTGATTTTTGAAGGATGCTATTTACGTGTACAATATGATCATCTTTGACCAATTGGAGTCCAGAAAGTTTGTAAGAACTTAGGGTATTTTCATTTAATGTTGTGTCGAAAAGTTCCTCTAAAACAGCGCCTAACGTTTTAGAGTTAAAATAAGTTTGATAAGAAGCTTCATCGCTCAACCCATTACGAATTGTTTCATAAGAATTTGAAGATTCAAGCGTGTTTTTGTTGAGGTAATTTGAAATTACAAGTTGCAAAACACTTTCAGAATTTGAAAACACTAAATAATCTTCTATAATGATAAATTTTGTTGTATTTATTGGAGATAGAAAGGCAGAAAAAGTATCAGAAAACAGAGAAGGTATTGTGAATTCAAACACAGGTACAGATCTAAAACTACTCAATTCATTTTGGAAACCACTCAGAGCGTCATAAGTAGAATTGATATCAATAGATTTCAAAGCAATTCCAGCGCCTTCTGAAGTTTCAAACGTGCTAATTTCTTTAGTCGTACTAAAAAAGGCTTTTGAAAACTCGGTGGCTTTTGAAGTATAACCTGCAGAATCGATATTTCTAGAGAGTTGCTCAAAATTGGAATAATTAAATGAATCCACCAGCGTACTCTCACCAGGGAAAATCGCTTGTAAACTTTGGCGTTGAGGTTCCAACGATTCAAAAAGAGAAAACCATTTATTTTGAGATTTTTTATCCAAAAGAGTTCCATTAATCGCAATGCTTTCTGGAGTTACATTAAACCCAAAAAATAGAGATTGAGAATTTAGTAAGGGCACTGACTTTAGTTTAGGAAATGTTTTACAATACACCGAAAATGTATTTGTAGGTTGTTGTAGCTTGGATAATTTAGAATATTCAGAACTCGTCTGCAGTTTCAAAGGGTCAAGAATTTTAGCAGAAGTTGAGGCAATTAAAATGCTATCTAGAGTAATAAAGGGAATTAAAAGTGTATCGGTAGAACTTAGATTTCTTTGATGCGTAATAAATGTAAACTCCTGGGATGCAGCTTCTGTATTGACACACACCAAAAGCGGACTTAAATCTTTTAGGCTATCAAGTGGCTTTAATGCTTTTTTTAAGGAATTAAAAGCGTTCGATTTAGAGGTTAAATTATTGTTGTTAATGGCACTCTTGAAATTTTCTAAAGAATTTATAGAGAGTACAATAGAAGCGTTTTTTGGAACCAAGTCCTCAATAGATCGCATCGGTTTTGGAGTATAATCACAACTAAAAACGGTTAAAATAATCCCTAAATAAAATAAAAACTTTTGCATTGGCGTACATCTTGTATTCGACTCAAAACAAAGATAAGGCTAAAAATTAAAAAGGAAAGGTTATTCCGCTAACAGTCTGAAAGAAAGTCGGTGGTATTTGGTTGTGCCATATTTACGAATCGCCTCGCGGTGTTCTTTTGTGGGATACCCTTTGTTTTGTTTCCAATTGTACATCGGAAACTCTTCGTGGATTTTTTCCATATAAGCATCTCTATAGGTTTTTGCCAATATTGAAGCGGCCGCAATGTTTTGATACTTGCCATCCCCTTTAATTACCGTCTGATGTGGGATTTCTTTGTAGGTTTTAAACCGATTGCCATCGACACTGATAAACTCCACTTTTGCTAATTTTGAAATCGCTTGATGCATCGCTAAAATAGAAGCGTTTAGGATATTGATGTTGTCAATTTTTTCGGGAAATATGTGCGTAACTCCATAAGACACTGCTTGTGTTTCAATAATAGGTCTTAGAATAGTTCGTTTTGAATGTGAAAGTTGTTTTGAATCGTTAAGAATATGGTTAGAAAAATCTAAGGGTAAAATAACCGCTGCTGCAGTTACAGGACCTGCCAAACACCCACGACCGGCCTCGTCTGTACCACACTCAAACTCTAAATTTGAAACATTTAAGTCCAACATAAATTACTGCGTAATGTTAATTTGATTGTAAAAACTAGTCTTTATGCTGTAAAAAAACAAAATAGATTAGATATTTGCTATTTTTGTGCCAACAATAATTTGCCGTTAGAATCTTAATGTATGTATAAATTAGTTTTAATTCTTTTCTGTCTGCTGTTTGGAGCTACTGGTTTTTCTCAAGAAAAACTGCGTCCAAAAAAGGCAAAAGAATTGCCTAATAGCTTTCAGTCCAATACAGCTCAGCGCGATTCAATATCCAATCGTCCTTCCAAAAAAGTGGCCAAAAATGAAAAAGCTAACATTAAAGATTATCTCATTATCACACGAGAAAATGATACCATTCAGTTGGATACAACCTTGACTATATATAAAGAGTACAAGTTTAACTACCTCCGTAAAGATGACTTTGAACTTTTACCTTTTAATAATATGGGGCAAACCTACAATACCCTGTCAAAAAATTTTAAATCCAATAGGCTTCAACCCTCGCTTGGGGCTCATGCCAAACACTTCAATTATATGGAGATGGATGACATTGAATATTACCATGTACCCACGCCACTAACCGAGTTATTGTACAAGACAGGCTTTGAACAAGGTCATTTAGTAGATGCATTATTTACGGTTAACACCTCCAAACAGTTTAATTTTTCAATAGCCTACAAAGGCATGCGTTCTTTAGGAAAGTACGTACACACCTTATCAAGTACAGGTAACTTTAGATTTACAACAAACTACAAAACCAAAAACAACCGATACGCTATTCGTACTCACATCGTCATGCAAGATATTTTGAATGAAGAAAATGGTGGGCTTTCGGATGAAGACCTCATAAATTTTGAATCTGGCGTTGAAGATTATTTGGATCGCCCCATATTTGATCCTATCTTTCAAGATGCTCAAAACGATTTGGAAGGCAGACGTTTCTATATGGACCACTCCTATATTATTAAGGACAAAGACACTCTAAACTCCAATAAAATTCAAGTGGGAAATGTACTTTCATTTGAAGATAAATATTACCAATTCACCCAAGCTAGAAGCAACTTCTATTTTGGAGATACCTTTATTTCGACTAAAGTTTCTGATAAAGTCACCCTCGAAACTTTTTATGCAGAGCTTAATGCACGCTATTCAAACAAAACCTTGGGAGCGTTTAAAGTAAATGCAGGCTATACAAACTATAATTACGGATATAACTCTATTGTAATTCTTAATAATCAAAGAATAATCAACCGTCTTTTGGGTTCTGTGGTTTCATTTGGAGGTAATTATGAAAAAACCATTGGAAATGTAGCCTTGAAAGGAAATATTGGTCTAAACCTCACAGGAGATTTAAAAGGAAATTTTCTAAATGCCGAAGCCTCCTATACTATTAATAAAGACATGGATGTGAGCGCCACCCTCAATTCAAACTCCAAAGCCCCAGACTTTAATGTTCAGCTGTATCAAAGTGACTATTTAAATTACAATTGGAAAAACAATTTTAAAAATCAAACCACAAAACAACTAGCTTTTAGCTTTAACTCTAAAAAATTTGGTACCCTTCAATTAGATTACAACACTCTAAACAACTACTTGTATTTCACAAAAGAAGGAGCCATTGACGCAGGTGTCAAGCCCTTTCAGTTCGACAAAACAGTTAACTATGTAAGAGCCAAACTTTCAAATGAAATCTCTTACAGAAACTTTGCTTTAAACAATACCGTTTTATATCAAAGCGTCACAGAAGGAGAAGACGTGCTTAACGTCCCTCAAATTGTAACACGACACTCCTTATACTACACAAACGAACTCTTTAAAAAAGCCCTATTTCTACAAACAGGAGTGACGTTTAGTTATTTTACCAAGTATTATATGAATCGATACGATCCATTACTTGCAGAATTCTATGTGCAAAACACTACAGAAGTGGGCGATTTTCCACGAATAGACTTTTTTATTAATGCCAAAATCCGTCAAACACGTCTCTATTTAAAGGCAGAACACTTCAATT
>Ga0228672_1000719_pt1 | contig 15052 bp, 30 predicted proteins | sample 90DmetaG_FD_182788 | JGI IMG/M metagenome (GOLD analysis project Ga0228672, IMG submission 182788) | Seawater microbial communities from Monterey Bay, California, United States - 90D | ecosystem: Environmental > Aquatic > Marine > Coastal | place: USA: California | collected 2016-11-08 | reverse complement strand
TATAATGGAAGTAAGTAAAGAAACAATTAGTTATTTAAAGTCAGTATTAACCTCTCAGTTGCTTTTAGAAGCTAACGAAGAGCTAGTATTAACAAATAGATACAAAGGTAGCTTAAAACAGCAGATAAATAGAGTTAACGGTATGTTAGAGCCTATCGTTCGAGAAGAGTTTGATTCAGTATATCAATCAGACCCAGAGATGACTACAAACATACTAAATAAGATAGACTCTGTAATAAGTACTATCTCTAAGTTAGATTTAGATGAATTAGTTATTGTAGAAGGTCTTTTAAGTGATTACGAGACTAATAAAGAAGAGTATCTAAAGAATGCTCAAGCTCAAATAGATGAAATATAATATGCAACAAAGGATATGCGACTGCCATCTTAGGATTGGCGGTTGCTATTGTAAACTAGAAGAATATGACAAAGGAACAGTACGAGATAGCGAAAGAAACAATAACACAAGTAAACAAATACTTCGAGACTGATTGTAGAGTAAAGAGTAGAAAGACTAATATAGTTAGACCTAGAATGTATGCTTGTAAGATAATAAGAGAGCTTACTGGTATGACTTTGCAAGATATAGCTGACTTATTTGGTCAGAAACACGATAACGTTATACACGCTATAAAAGTAGTAGATAATGATTTAGAAGTAATGCCTAAGTATAAATCTTACTATACAGAGCTAAGAGCTATAATAGAAGCTACAGATACATACCAAAATAGTAGGTTAGCTAAAAAAAGTGTTATAAGTGATGTAAGAAGAGAAGTTTTTAATGCTCTAATGCAGAAAGACTTAAACCATTTAAATAAAATACTAAAAATAATAAGATAATGAATATAAGAGAAAAACAAATAGAGATGCTAGAATCAGCAGAACACGAAAGAAGAATAAGAACTATAGAGCAAAATGGTAATACTGGAGAACACTACGAGCAAGATATGCTTAATGGTTTTAATAAACCTACAGAAGAACTAGACCCTTCTTATTCCTGCACAGACTCAAGGATAGTAGCAGATGCTATTCTAAAGGCAGAAGAGAGAAAAGCTACACCTGTGTTTAGTGGTGTATTAAAATACTTTCCTAATGCTTTAAAAGAGGTTGCTAAGTGTTCTCAAGCAGGTAATGACCAGCACCATCCAGATAAACCTCTGCATTGGGATATGGATAAGTCTAAAGATGAGTATGATGCTTTAACTAGACACTTAATAGACCACACTATAAACCCTATAGATGATGACGGTACATTACACCTAGCCAAAGTAGCTTGGAGAGCATTAGCAGGTTTAGAAAGACATTTAACTAATAAATTATAAGATATGAGATATAAAGCATTATTCGTATTACTATATACAGCAGTATCTATAGTATACACAGGATTTAAAATAATAGAGTTCTTAGGTAGAGAGTTGTTTAACTATATATATTATTAATATGACTAACTGGACTACAGAACAATTAAAGAACCTTAAAGAAGTAACTAACCATAAAGTAATATATGATGGTTATGAGTTTGTGTGGATGTCTAAACCAGATGATATTTGGTCTAGGCATTACATAAGTAACTTTGAAGACTATAACAAACCTATGAGTTGGATACATCATCATACATATAATTGGAATAAAGAATATAAGCAAAGACAAGAAAAGTATTTAGCAGATATGAGAAGAAGCTTAGATATAGATGTTAAGATAAGAGAGATAAGTAGAGAGGCTAAAGTTAAGACTAAAGAGAAGGTTAGAGAAATAGTAAATCTAAAACCAAACATAAGTAGTAAAGATATAGCAGACATACTAGAAATAACACCAAGAGCTGTAAATAAGCATAGAATATAAAAAAGTTCCTCGATTTGTAAAAGTTGGGGAACTAAATTATTTACTATACACTAATAACCAGCAAGTTACAATATTACAAAAACACCCCTATAGAACCTTTTTAGTACTTGTTTGAATTCATTGAATTGAGTTACTACACATCCCTACTATTCATTTTACGTTGAATTCACTTAACTGACTTACTACACATTACTAACCTTTGTTTTACGTCAATATGTCATATACTCCTAAGCTTATATAAGACCTTCTAAGCTATTTAATTATTTATCTGGTATGTTAGTATAGGTTTGTTATTATAGGCTGTTAGATGATATTATAGATTAGTTTTAACATCCATATATATACCTATATTATCCCCTCTACATTTCCCTATATATTTGCAGTAGTTATTAGACATAAAAAAAGCCTCAATTAAGAGGCTATTTGATTATATAAAAAAGGTTGTTTATTTACTGGTATATAGTTGCATCCTGTAACACATTGTAAATTGCACGTGCTGCATCAAGTGTCAATTCTGTTTTTTTCATATCATTGTTAACCACTGAATAAGTGTTGTTTTCTTTTATTATTGCAGTTCTGTTGTTTATGTTTTTTATTATTACTTGCATATCTTTATTATTTTATTTGGTTATTAGTTTATTAATTGTATAGGTATTTCCTTGCTTCCTTTATAGTGTCAAAATACTTTTGTTCGTTAAGTGAAGATACCCTATACATTCCGTGAATTACCTGTAAGTCCTTATTATTTCTGTATTGCACGTATCCACAGTGCAGTGCGTAGCTGGTTAATTCATCTTTATATTTATTAGCTGTATATAGTTTGTTTATAGTATTCATATCTTATTAGTTTATTTGGTTATTATTAAAATCATTGTAGAAATTGAAATCGTTAATTTCCAACTCGTTGTAATAAGCTTCGATTGTGTTGTTTATATTATTCATAGTTTTATAGGTTTTTAAAGTAGTTTAAATGATAGTGTTTACAGTAATTAATTGCGTGAGATATTGACGTCATATAAGGAGTTTTTAATACTTTGCCGTTGGTTAAATGCACTTTATTAAGTTTTGGAGCGTGTAAGCTTTTATCTAACTTTAATATATATTTATTTATTTTATTTTCCATTATAATTGTATTTTAAGGTTTGTTTTTATTTGTTTCTTTATATCATCTAAGATTTTAAACTTATTATTGTAACGAGCTCTAAAACGGCTAATATCATTTGTAAGGGTAAAATCTACAATTCTATTGTTTTCTACTTTGTAAAATATAAAATCTTTGCTGCTATTTAATATTTTTACAGCTGTTGTAATACTTATTTTTGTAGTCATTTTTTATATTGTTATTAAATGTTTTTTATCGTTTGATATTTTCAAGCCCTCAAACTTTACAGGGTCTAAATTGTTAGCAAAATCCAAAATATTAGATTCGTGTATTTTTTCAGTACTCCAATTAAAATTCAATTCATTTGAATGATTGTAATATATTACGCCTTTTATATTTCCTGTTCGTGGTGAAATTTCAAAACCTTGTTTTATAAGCTCTAAATTTATAGCGCGCTCTTTATTGTGCTTTAAAACTGCTTTTTTATAGTCCGCATTAACTTTGTTAATCATTGCCGACTTGAGGTCTGAAAGTCTTTTATTTTCTCGTTCTTGTTTTGCCTCTTTACTGTAATAACCCGACTTTTTAAGTTCTCTAAACTCTTTTAATTTATCCGCATTTATGGAAATATCGTTTTTGTCTTTTTCGTATTTAGATTGAAATTTTAAGCCTGTTAACTTTTCAAGTTCCGAAATAGCTTTATTTACAATTTTTTTCCAACCCGCAACAATTCCCAGCTCAACAAGTAAAACAGAAAATTCAAATTTATTTTCGCTATCTTTTAAAATATCGAATTGTTCCAATGAGCAGTTAAAGTAATTACAAAAGTATTGAGCAAAATTTTCGTCATCGATTCCGCATTCATCAAATCCGTTTTTTAAAAAGTAAAAACCATTTGCAACCGAATGAGTACCAAATCCGCCAAAACTCCATAAATGAACAGTTTTAAATATTTCAAACTCTGGAAACACTTTTAAAATATCATCGTGTGCGCAACCGCCGAAAGTATCAACCCATCTATTGCGGACTTTTTCGTAACCGCTACAAGTCATTGAAAAATATTCATAACCATTTTTGCAATTTTCGCCTAATCGTATTGTAACATCTATTTTTTCCTCACCTATTGTTTTTGATACGTCATAAATTAATTCGTTTGTAATTTCAATGTATTTCATAATTTGTTTATTTTATTAGTTATTATATAAGTTTTCCATAAATTTAATACCAGCTGAATAATTTGCTGAACTTGATTTGTGATATATTGCTGATAATTCTTTAGCAATGTTCCACATTTTTAATTCTAGTAATTCACTATGTAATTTTGTAAATCGTTCGTTTAATTCGTTAATTTCTTTTCTGTTTTCTTTAGTCATAATTTTAATATTTTATAGTTAATAATTTTAGTTTCTAATTGCATAAGATGCACCCTTTGCACATTCTTTTAATACTTCATTAGCTTTTTTTAATACTCTTTTAATTTTTGCCATTTTATTTATTTTTTAAGTTAATATTATTTTTAATAAAAAATGTAATTTTAACCTCATAGGGTTTTTTATCTCTATCAGTATAACAGCCTTTATTAAATACTTTCATAAATACATTTTTATAAATAGGAAATAAAGAATTGTTATTAATACTATCTTCAAAAATATATTCACTTTCACGTTCAAATTTCAACATTGTACTTTCATTAAAATTCAAAGTAATTGTACTAGCTATTCCCTTATCATTAAATTTTAACCAGCAACCCCAATTTTCTAATTTACAATTTTGTAAACCGTAATTTAGTTTTTCAATTACATTTTGATTTTTAAACTCAGTCTCTAAATATTCACAAAGCCTGTCAGTATACTGGCTTTTGCCTAAATATTGTATTTTTATTTTTGCCATTTTATTTATTTTTAAGTTAATAATGTTTTTTACCACCAAAACCCCGAACGCAAAGCGAACGAGGTTAAAAGTTTATTTTCAATGTGTCAAAGAGCCACCAAAAGCGGGTTTAAAATTTTATCTACTGGTCTAAAAAAATCGGTGTTACTACTAGCCGAACCAAATCGGCAAAGCCTCGCAAGGCATTTTTTAGAATTTCGAGAAGTATTTTAAAGAACATTGCACCGAAGTACGAAGCAAATCTACAACCCTTTTCTAAATAATCAACTATAAATTGAAAAAACTTTTATTATTTTTTTATATTTAAAATGATTCTAAATAACGCAGGGTATTTTTCTGTAATATAATGAAACGCGCGCGCGTACAACAATATTTTTAATCTACAAAACATTTAAAGCACTTTTTTTGTTTAAAATAACATCTTTTAAATTGTATGTTTGTGCTATGAAAATGACGTATACAAAAAATATATTTAATATTACTATTTTTACACAATTTATAATCATTCTATATAAGTTATTTAGAATAGTTACAAAAACCAAAATTACCCCATCATATTAAACGCACCCCTTCATATTAAACATAGGGCATCATATTAAACATAAGACAAATGGAAACTTTATTTATTCAAACCAAAACAGAACTTAAACCCTTCATATTAAACACAGAAACCTCGCCAAAATTAATTGACAAGGTTGTAAATGATTTACTTGATTTATATCCTAATTGTGATTGGTGGATTGAAGAAGGCTGGAAGTAGTAACCCCTTCATATTAAACATACCCCTTTATATTAAACGTCTTATCTAATTGTATAGACACCACTATTTATGCCTTGTATTAAGTACATCATAGCGTAACGCATTGCATCCATATAGTGATTAAACTTATCTACAGGTACTTCTCCCTTATCTTTCCAAACGTAGTTATTAATCTCTCTTATAATACCGTGAGAGTTTCTATCTACTATTATCTCATAATCCTGCATAAGTGCTATACCAGATAATATACTACCTTTCTTCTTTATAGTAGGTTTTATGTTAAGACCCAATACTTTTAACTCATTTATTAGTCTGGGTTCTGAGTTATCACATATAATTAAGTCTAAACCACATTCTGACTTATTCTTCATATATATCTGTGATGTATTTAAGCCTTTCTGACCAAATATTTCTTTAACCCATACCTTTCTAGCATTTTTATCTACAGATATCTTAATTAGGGTCGTTAAATCCTCAGAGAAACCAAAATCCTGTCCATAACAAGTTAGTTCTGTAGGAATATAATCTCCTACTCTCCATTTTCTTATTATAGTACCTTCAGCTTTATTTAACCAACCTCCAAGTATTTGATGCTCGTACTTGTCTGGTCTTTTCTTTTTCATTGTCATAATTTGTTGTAAGAATGACTCTGATAGGTTATCTTTATTATCTCTATAGTCTGTATGTATGTAAGTTACATCATTTAAGGTTAAATTAGAGCCTCCTAAGACATTTTCTGATTGAAACCAACGTTTGTATATCCAATGTTCTTTAGTTGTCGGATTCATCACTAAAATAACTCTGTTCTGCTTAAGTTGCGAACGTATAGAGAAGTCTATCTTGTCAAATGTTTCTTCATCAACTAATTCTTCTGCTTCATCTACTACAAATGTTGTAATACCGTTTAATGATTTAAGTGCTGCTGTTTGGTTACCTGATGAGGTTCTAATACCTTTAAATATTATAGAGCTACCTGTCTTTAGGTTCATTATCTCATCTTTAGTTATCCTAAAGTCTTCGTGAACTCCCATTAAGTTAATCTTCTCTATAAATTCAGGTATAATAGATGTATGTGCAGAAATCATTGTATAACGTGAGAACAAAACCTTATGACCTTTCTCATAGGTTAGGTTAAGTAGGAATACGTTAATACTAAATGATTTACCAGAACCACGACCTCCAGTTACAACGAAGTATCTTGAAGGTTCTTTAAATAGTGGTATGTATTTATTGTGTATGCTTAATTTACTCATCCTTAGGTGTTACGTCTATAATCTTATCTTTAACTTTCTTACTTACATCACTATCTCCAAAAAAGTTTATAATAGGAGCTTTAACAGTTGTTCCTACGTTATCTTTATCTTCTGAATACATCATATCAGTAAGTAGCTTCATATGGTTATAGCTACCTTCTTTAGCCTTTTTAGCCATAGACTCAAACATAGCAACTTCACTACCAAATACATTCTTGATAGCTTTCTTTGCATATTGTTTCTTGCGACTCTTCTTTGCTTGGTTAAGCATTGGCTTATTAGACCTTTCTCTTTCAGGTATAGGTAACTTAGGTATAGATTTCTTCCTAGAGTTACCCTTTCTGCCATCAGTTGGCTTTATCTCTTTGCTGTTCATAATAAGATAACGTATTTTTAACTATTCTGTGTTAGTGACAATCTCCATTAGTAACTCATTAAACTTCTCATCTTTAATAGCTTGGTAGTTATTCATAGCTTTAAATATACCTGCACAAGCTAGATACTGTTCTTCTTCTTCAGCTATTTCTAAATCCCATTGACATTCTTCTAATGTTAAAAGCTCCTGTTGTAAGTTATATTTATATATATCATAGAAAGCGTCTATAACTTCTTTATCACTTTCTCCCTTGTATTCTGATGTTATCATTGCAATCTGTTTTTAATGTTAATAATGCTTTACATTCGTTGTATTTCTCTTTAGATTCATCTCCATACACTTCTTTAAACAATGTATAGACTCTTCTAGTGGCTGAGAACGGTGTTTTAACGCCTTCTAAGAGCTTTCTAGCATAAACCTTGCCGTATCCTTTACAATACTTAATATTGTCTGCTGAATCGCCTACAATCATCTGTGTATAAAAGTTAATAGTAGCTTCTTCTTCTGATATCTTAGATAATGTTTTCTTTTTCCAATGGTAATCATAAAACCAGCAAGGAAATTGTTTATAATCTTTATCTATAGATACTATTATAACAGAATCTACACCACTTTTATCAGATACTCTTTTCCATAATGTAGCTACAACATCATCTGTTTCTACTCCTAAACCATAATGAGACTTATACTTTCTCTTAACTAAGCTATGTAATTTACCTAGTATTGGAGGTTTCTCTCCTGTTCTATTAGCTTTATACTCCTTAGATATATCGTGTCTAAAATTACCTTTAGAACCGTTACATACTATAAACTTATCTACTTCTACCTGCTCTTCTAATTCAGCAAATATCTTATCAAGTCCTTCTTGAAACTTCTCGTAAGCTTTATCTACAGTTAACCATCTTTCATCTGATTTAGAATCAAAGCAAGATGCGTAGATAAGACTGTCTGCGTCAAATAATACTACCAAAACTTACCTACTTTTTTAATTTTAGCATTAATTCTTTCAGTTTCTTCTCTAATAGCTTGTCTTTCTTGTATAGCCTCTCTTTTCTTCTGAGACTTATCCATCTCGTCTAAATCCCAAGATGAGCTATAGTTTTTCTTATCGTCTGGTTGCATTGTAATAGGGTTTAAGTTCTGTTCCCAAAATCTGTAATCTGTTTTCATAATTATATAGTTTTAATTGTTTATATTAATATTTAGTGCAAATATACTTTACCTGTATTTTACTTAACTTAAACCACTCCCCTCTTACTCTATGCTGATGATACTCTTTATGTAGCTTACTTTCGATATCTTCACTCCATAGTTTTACTATTTTAATTAAAGGTTCTTCTGCTTGCAATGTTTTTTCTCTGTTTAAGGGATTCTTACTTTTACCTATCTTATAAAATCCATTTCTATTATTTTTTATCAAATAGGTTTTGCATAGTGATTCTTCTAATTTATTTCTGTGTTTTTTATTTTTATTAGAATTTTTACGACCTTCTAATCTTCTTATATTATACTTTAATCTATCTATACAATCTTCTTTTTCTTGAAACATAAATGCTAACAACTCTACTTGAGTAGCCGATAATTTATCATTAACTTGTATACTATAAGAAAGGTCATTAAAAGTTTGTTTGTTTTTTGGAGCAGACAGAAAATAATCTAATTTTTTGTTGCAAACCTTTATTTCTTCCTGTGCCTTATGTAATGAAACTCTTAATACTTCGTTGTTTTCTTTTAACAGGTAATTCTCAATCTTTAAATTTTCTTCCATACAGCAAACATACAAAATATATTTGACATACGCAACTTTATTTAACTAAAAAGCCTAACATTTTACTGCTAGGCTTGATTTTACTGGTAATTCTTCATATACCTTTCTAGGTTTTTAACTATCTTAGCTATGCAGGATGAGCAGCTAGTAGTTCTTTTCTCGTTAGTGCTAAACACATAGTTGTATATTCCTATGACTCTAACTCTATCATCATAACTAATTGTAGAACCTTTATTGGCTAGAAAGTTAGATAGGTATTTGTAATCATCTTCTTTAAGGCATTTAACATTCTTATACTTAAAGTCTTTATTAAACCTTTCTTGCCTTTCATCACATCCACAATCTTCTCCTGCTATAAACTTAACAACTTTATCTATACCAGTTGCTTTAGTTATCTTTGCAATAGTATCTCCTAGTCCTTTAGATTGCTTCTCTACACTTTTCTTATGCGACTTGTAACCTTCCTCTACCTTAGTAGATTTCCATTGCTTATACTCTCTATAATCTTTTGACCTTTTGTCTATGGTGTTATAATAACCTCTTTCTTCTAAATCTAAATAATATTTATCTTGTTTCATAATTTATATTTTATCGTAATCTTCATTGAAATAGTCCGTAACATCTTCTCCTAACTCCTCTCTAAATTCCCTTTTAATCTCATTTATATATGCATATACTTCAGATGTAGGAACTAAACCTTCTTTAGCTATCTTGTTTCCAGAAAGACCTTTCATAAAGTATAAATCATATATCTGTCTTTTATATGGATGCCAAGTAAGCTCTGCTTCATTCATTTTAGATATAATATATTCAAAAGAATTATCTTTATCTATATTGTAATCTTCAAGAGCTTTATCGTCTTTATCCATTATTATCTCACAGGTTTTTATAGACTTCTTTGAGTTCCTTCTCCTATACTCATCTACAAACAAACTTCTTAACAACTTCCATACAAAATATCTGTTGATTTGGTCTTTGTAAGTTATGTCCTTAATGGACCTCTTACCTTCTATAACTACTAGGTACATTTCCTGCACTAAATCTTGTGCTTCATCCATATCCTCAGTCATATTGTAAGCTATCCTAATCCAATCATCGTGTTGCTTTGCTAATAATTCTAACATTTATATCTCTTTTATTATAATTTCTACTCTTGGTCTTTCTCTATCTATTTCTGTCGGTAATACTGTTTCTTTCTTTACAAAATCATCGTTATCATCTTCCCAACAACCATATTCTGTAATAGAGTCAAGTAAGTATTTACTAACTACAGATATTACATTCATCTTATCTAAACGTCTCTTAGATGCTTTAAACACTTTATAGGTAATCTCTACTGGTGTGTTTATCTTTAAGCCTTCTAAGTTATACCTCATTAACTTATGATACATTTTCTTAGCATCGTTATTAGTTCTGTGATGTAAGTTTCTGTATGTATTCATATTTAAAGAAATTCTTTTATCTTTAGTAGTCTTTCTAGGTAACATTACAAATAATGGAGATTCTATTTTATGTATCATATTCTATTTATCTCTAAGTGCTTTATATATGAATATTTAACTTTACATATCAAATCCTTTTTACCCCATTTCTCTCTGGTGTAAAACTTTAAATAATCTTTCTTGTTCGTAGTCTTATCCTTTACATTAACCTCTACAAATTCAAGTAACTCAGACCTATTGTATATAGAGAAGCAATCTAACTCCTTTATATGCATAGCTATATACTTAGCGTCTCCCCTTAACCATCCTTTATTTCCGTTTACATTAGAGTATTCAAGCCATATAGTATCTAAATATCTATTACCTTTAACGTCTACACCGTAACCATTAACATAGCAATCTATGTGTTTATACCAGTCATCTTGCTTAGTTCCTTTTGTAAATTTAAGACCCTTTGAGATAACCTTATTCATAAACAGATGCTCAAATTTATCTCCATCTACAGAGCACCTGTTTAAAGTTTCTTTACGAACTTCCATTATAAGTGCATAGGTTCGTTAATAGCGTGTTTACCTCCAAAGATAACTGCACAACCAATAGCTGGTTTCTTAAAGTTCTTACCGTAAGCCATAGCGTAAGATTTACTATCTATACCACATCCTACTGCACAACCAAATACTTTATAGTTAGCACCTACAACAAACTCCGTAAACATCTCTGTATGTCTATGACCTTGTACTGTACTCATCATATCATCTTTAGCTTTCTTTGTAGCTTTACCAGATTCTCCGTGAATATATTGAACACCGTCATATACAAATCTAGTATCAAAAGTCCAATTAGGAGTTTCTAATACTTCTCCAAATGACTTAATCCATCTTTTAGGTACTCCAGAACTAAATGCTTTACGAGATATAATTCTATCGTGGTTACCGATACATACATCTGCTACTGGAAATGCTTCGTACCATTTAGCTAATTTCTTGATAGCTTGGTCTAATTCATCTCCTCCACCTAATCCGTCAGGGTCTGGCTCGTGATAAGAGCTGTAATGATTATCAATAACATCCCCAATAAACACTACCTTATTACAGTTATGCTTTGCGTAAACTTCTTTACAATGCTCTAGGTAACCATCTAAACAGAATGGTTCGTGTAAATCTCCTATTACTAATATTTTATCTTCTTTACCTACTAAGTAATTGTAAGCTTTTAAGATGTTTCCTTTTAATCGTGGTCTAAAATCTTTCATATCTAAATATAATTAATTATTATTTATTTTACAACTATAGTTATTAGAAACTATAAACATCATCTGGGTTATCTACTTTAGGTAAACCATTCTCATCTAATCTAAAATCAAACTGCTCAAATGGTGTATTTCTACTTCTCTTACAAGATACTGTTATAGCACCTAGTTTATTAGGGTCTCTCTCTAATTGTATTTGAGTCTCTGCTTTCTTCTCTAAGAAGCTCCCTAAGTGTCCTGTAGGCTTGTCTGAACCAAAGTTAGAGTGTATTACTGTAATTATATGGCAATCATAGATAGTAGTCCAAGCCATAATCTTCTGTACTACGAGGTTTGATTCCTCAAGATTGTTTGCGTCAGACACCAAGTCGGCTACACCATCAATAACTACTACACCTATCTTTTTACCTGCATCTGTTAATGATTGTAAATAGTATTCTATAAAGTTTATTCTATCTCTAAATCCTATTTTTCTTAATGCAAATGTATGATAGAAATCTAAGTTAGATGTTTTATTCATCCATTGAATGCGTTTAAATACACGCTGTGAATGCCAGTCTCCCTGCTCTGTATCGAAATGGATGTACTCTCTGTCCTCTCTAAAAGAGCTTAAACCTGATGTGTGAGTTCCTTCTGGATTACAGTAAGCAGAACCTAATAAACTAACAAAGAATGTCTTCATAGACTTAGGAGGTGCTTGTATAAAGCTAAAGTTACCATAAGTACCTATTGGTATAGGAAACTCTTTTACTTCTCCATCTCTTGTTACTACTTCTTTAGTCTTATAGCTAATTGCTACTGGAGGATGCTCTATCTTTTCATTAATGTTAATAGCACATTCTTCTTGTATTAACTGCATAGACATAATATGCTCGTGTTGTTCTTCTTTTTGTTCTTCGCTCATTTGTTTTAGTTTTATTAGTTAAATTACCAACATTAAAACGTTGGTCAACAGTCGATAAATTGCATTAAAACGCAATTTATCTTAGTGTTCTATCACATTAAAACGTGTTAGAACAACATATATAATTAATGCTTAGGCTTGTGCCATACAAAGGTTCTTCCGTTTTCCATTTCCATAAATCTTTTATCCCACATTAGTAGGGCTAAGACTATGCAACACCATATTATCACACCAACAAAAACACTTGCTATTAATTTCAATAAAAAATTTATTACTACTCTCATTTTAATTTTGTTTTAGGTTTATAAATCGCACTAATCATATACGAATACGTTGTAAGTAATTATTTTGCTAAAGGCTTTCAATCCACTTACAACCACTACATTGTTCTTTACATTTTTTGGAAGAATATTCTAAATCCTCATCCTCGCAAAAAAACTCCGTACAACAATGTGTATAATCAATAGCTTCTAAGTATTCATCTAATAAATTATGTGCCATACTTACAGCTTCTTTTCTTTTTTTCGTTCCTTCTTCAGCAGATGTATATCCAAGCCAAAGTAGTTTATTAATAAGTTCTGTTTTATTCATAGTGTTTGTTTTTTATTTCCACGCTACTAATCATACACTTTTAAGTTGTACACAATACTACTCTGTGCCTAGCCTTTTAAGTTTCTGCACCAAATGTAAAGCAAGGGTCATATACTCTTTAACTTGCTCATCGGTTGGTAAGTCATAGTCGTAACTACTAATCGCTTGAAGAGTATCGCAACCGCTACAGCTTCCATAGTAAGTGTCTGTCATTACATAATCTTCTACACTTGGTTGGTAAGTGTCAGTTGGTATAATAAATATTTGCGTACCTTGATAATCACCGTCATCAATTACAGTCATTTTATCTAAATCCCAACCGCTATAATCGGTTGCTTTAGGTAGGCATATTTCAAACACCTTCTTTACAATAGTTTCATAACTATCGTATTCATCTTGTTTTGTCGTTTTGAAATACTCTTCAAGCTTATGCTTGTTTTCTTCCCATTGCTTTACTAATTCTGTTATCATAATTTTATTTTTAGTTCATTAAACCCGTACTGTGTACAACAATGTATATAAGCCATACAAGTACAGGCTCATATACTTAGCGTTAAAGTTAATTTTTGCTTATGGTAATATTTAGCAAATTCTATCATCATATCCTCATTATACATTGATGCTTTGACATCGCTTTCGTCTTCTCCATAAGTCGCTGCCCATTTAAGAAGTATTTTTTTACTTTTTTTCATATCTATTAAATTATTTTATTATTAAACCAAAACTAACCTTAACCATTTCCGTTAGTTAATAAAAAGGGAGGCTTTTACACCTCCCAATAAATTTAAAATGGTAAGTCATCTCCTCCAATTTCCTCTGAAGGTACACCTATGTCAGTTGCTGGTGCAGATGCTTGAGATTTAAATACTTTCCAAGCTGTTAAGCTAACATAGTATTTCTCTTTATACTCATTACCTCTTACGTTAAAGTCTACGTCTACTACAGACCCTACCTTATTGTATTTTAAGAAGTCATCTACTTTGTCTTGTACTATTTCAAACTTAACATCTTGAGGGTATCTCTCATCGTTAGTTGTTAATACAAATTCTACTTTTTGGAATCCAGAGTCAAATACTTGTTTCTCTCCGATTAATTTAATTGTTCCGTTTAATTGTAAGCTCATAATTTATTTATTTTAATTGTTTATACTAATGATTTTTCTATTTCTGCTGATACTGTATATTTAGTCTTTACTTGTGCTATTGTAAATTTACCTCCAGCTAAGGCTTCTTTTACTTTCTTATACTCAGGACTACCTAGCTTTAATGATGGCTTAGATTTTCCGTGAGTATTACTAGCGTCTGCATCTTTAGTATCGTCTAATAATAATAAATTACCAAGACTATACTTTTTACTGTAACTACTAGCTGCTCCTGTTCGTTGTGGCATTTGCATTCCTTTAGCATCAAAATCTATAATAGCTTGTGCAGTAGATGAGATTGAACTTTCTCTGTCTGTAACTTCTAAGTCTATTACTTTAGCTTCTGAATGTACGAATACTTTACCAGCAACTTCTTGTAATGTATCGCTTATCTTAAACAATACTTTGTACTTTTCTTCAAATGGCTTGATACCTTCTAAGATATCTTCTGCTGAACGGTATTTGTACTTACCGAAACTGTTGTACTGATTCTTAGGTGCTTTAAGCTCTAACTGAATCCTTTGTAGTTTTTCTAAAATTGTCATACTAATTTGTTTTTAATAATTCTGTTCTAATAACTTTCTTATAATCTCTCGGACACTTATCATCCGTAAGCTCGAATATCCACGTTTCTAGGATTGCTATTCTTGCTTCTTTCTGTGCATTACTGTCTTGTAGTGCTGTAATCTGTGCATTTTTAAAGTCTACTAAATCTTTCATACTTGTTGTTTTGA
>Ga0228672_1000710_pt1 | contig 15162 bp, 14 predicted proteins | sample 90DmetaG_FD_182788 | JGI IMG/M metagenome (GOLD analysis project Ga0228672, IMG submission 182788) | Seawater microbial communities from Monterey Bay, California, United States - 90D | ecosystem: Environmental > Aquatic > Marine > Coastal | place: USA: California | collected 2016-11-08 | reverse complement strand
TGCAGCCTTCGGTAGCAACTGGGCTGCGGCTGTGGAGACGATCTTGCCGCTATCTAGAAATAAATCTGCCGTTGCAACCGCGCAGTTTAATGTGCCCCCCGGATTATTTCGCAGGTCCAGAATCAGTCCGGTGATTGGGGGGTTCTTATGAGCTGTGACGGCGCGAACAAGGTCTTCGGCTAAGCCGTCATAGCACTGAGCTGCTTTCACATGCATGACACTTTCAGCGACCATCTCGGTTTGCAGATACACGCCGGTAAGCTTGGTGCGCTTCAGGGTAAGCTCGAAATAAGATTCCGATGACTGAGCACTTACCTTGCGAGAGAAACCGATGGCCACTTCTGTGTCCTGTTTTCCTCGAAGCATGGCAACAAGTTCGCGCAGCAGTTTGCCTTGAACGCTCTTGCCATCAACGGTTTTGATCCGATCGCCGGGTTGTATGTCCTGAGCCTCCGCAGGCGAGTTGACCAGGGTACTCAGCACGGTGAAAAACCCCCGCTCCAGTCCTATCTCCAGACCAACACCAACAAAACTGCCTTGAGATTCTTTCAGCAGCCGCTCATAGGCTTCAGGGGTCAATAATTCAGAGTGGTCATCGAGGGTGTTAACCATGCCTTTGATCGCGCCGCGCTCCAAGGCGGCGTTGTCGATGTCGCCCAGATAATGCTCGTGAATTTGCTGTTTAGCCCGTTGAAAACTTGGCGACTGCGATGGTGACTTCTGGGCAGCTCGGTCGAGCACGATGCCCAAGGCGACGCCAAAGGCGATGCCAAGTACCAACGTCCGAAGGGTGATGGGTTTAGCGGCAGGGTTGTCCAAGGCTCCTCTCATGGCGCCAGCCACTGCTTGGGGTTTTTCACCGCGCCCTTGTGCCTAAGCTCAAAGTAGATGCCGGGTTCGTAGCCGCCGCCGCTGTTTCCTGCCCGGGCCAAGACTTCTCCGCCCTCTACCCAGTCACCGACGCTTTTCGTTAGTGAATCAGCATGACCGTAAAGGGTCATATATCCGTCACCGTGATCCACAATGGCGATCAGGCCGAAGCCTCGAAGCCAGTCGCTGAAGATCACCTTGCCCTGAAACACCGCGGTGACGCTGGCCCCTACGGGTCCGCTTACATCAATGCCTCGCCAATCTAGATTTGTGCCTGCTCGGGTGTCCCCAAACTTGTGCCGAATTTTTCCCTTTAAAGGACTGGGTAATTTGCCCTTGGCGGCAGCGAAGGCTCTGCCGTCCAAGGTCGATGTTTGGGCGCGCAATTGATTGAGTAAACGCCGCAGGCGGTCACTGTCTGCCAGTAGAGCTTCCTGTTGGGCTGTTTTTGATTTCCGTTGGCTCGCCAGCGCCCGGATGGCTTGGGAGCGCTCTTGCCTTTGGGTTTTTAGCTGATTGGTTTGACTCACAAGGGCTTGGCTGCGGTCGGTTTGTTCCTTCAGTTTGTTGTCCAGTTTGCTCTGGACCCCCTCCAGTTCTTCTAGACCCTGTTTATAGCGGTTCATGGAAGCCAAACGCTGCTCACCCAAGTAACGGTGATAGCGAATGAGTCGATCCACATCAGCACTTAGCTGCTGACTTAACAGCTGTTTGATGAAGTCATCCCCGCCCAGCCGGGAAGACGCCCTCAGGTGGGCAATGATGGCGGCGCGTTGGTCATTCAATTGCTTTTGCAATCGTTGTTGCTGACGCTGTAAATCCCCAACCTCGTCGCGAGTCCTGGCGAGTTCAGTCTTAGACTGTTGGCTTTGCGTTACCAAGTCGTTGATGGCTTGGTCCTGCTGGCGAATTTGCTGCTCGATCTCGGCACTTTGTCGCTGGGCTTGAGTTAGCCACTTTTCTAGATCATTGAGCTGGCTTACAACTTCATCTAGAGCGACCTCGGCTTCATCGCTGGTGTTAATTTCTGCGGCGCTGAGATAGGGGGAAGAGCAGGCGATGATGCCCACAATGAACCAAATTCGATCCCGCCGCTTGTTCATTCTAGGCTGGCGTAATCAGCGTATTTCCGGTCATTTCGTCCGGTGCATCCATGTGCATTAGATCCAGCAGGGTCGGCGCCACGTCGCATAGGCTTCCGCCGGATCTCAATTGCACGGGCCGACTGCCCACGTAAACCAAGGGCACCAAGTTACTGGTGTGAGCCGTATGCTCTTGGTCGCTGTTTGGGTCGCGCATTTGTTCGACGTTGCCGTGGTCGGCGGTTATCAACATGTTACCCCCCACGCTGACTATCGCTTCTTCCAGTCTTGCTATGCATGCATCCAGAGTTTCCACGGCCTTGATTGCGGGCAGGAGCTTACCGCTGTGGCCAACCATATCGCCGTTGGCGTAGTTACAAACGATGACATCGAACTCGCCTCCTTGAATGGCCTGTACCAGTTGATCGGTAACCTTCCCCGCGCTCATTTCTGGCTGTAAATCGTAAGTGGCCACATCGGGTGATGGAATGAGGATGCGTTTTTCACCGTCAAAGGGTTGTTCTCGTCCGCCGGAAAAAAAGAAGGTTACGTGGGCATATTTTTCGGTTTCGGCAATTCGCAGTTGGCGCTTGCCGTTGTTTTGTAGGAACTCTCCCAAGGAATTGTGCAGGGTCTCAGGAGCAAAGGCACAAGGCGCTTTAATATCGTCGGCATATTGAGTCAGCGTCACGAAGTGCGCAGGGGGAGCGAAGGAGCGGCGTTCAAAACCCGAAAAGTCTTCTTCGGTCATGGCTCGCGTGAGTTGGCGGGCCCGATCCGCTCGGAAGTTCATGAAGATAACGCTGTCTTGGGCACCAATACCCCGAGGTGGTTCTTGTTCATCGTGAATAGACGTTGGTTGCACGAACTCGTCGTTTTCGTCTCGATCATAGGCCGCTAGCAGTGCTGTTGTGGCGCTTTGGGCGTGGAAGGGTGCTTCTCCGCGGGCCAATAGGTTGTAGGCTCTGGCTTGGCGATCCCAATTGTTGTCTCGGTCCATGGCGTAATAGCGTCCGCACAAGCTCATCACGCCACCACAACCAAGCTCTTGGAATAGGTCTTGGGCGGCTTCAAGGGAAGCCATGGCGCTGCGTGGTGGTGTGTCCCGGCCGTCAAGAAAGGCGTGCAAGTAGACACGCTGAACGCCGGCGGCGGACGCGCATCGTATCAAAGCAAAAATCTGCTCCTCATGGCTGTGCACACCGCCTGGCGACAGCAGCCCCATAATGTGTAGGGCAGAATCGGCGTCTTTAACCGCATTGAATACCTTGCCAAATACTTGGTTGCTGGCAAATTCGCCGGTCTCTACCGCGCGATTGATACGAGTGAAGTCCTGATACACCACGCGGCCGGATCCCAGATTCATGTGCCCCACCTCTGAGTTACCCATTTGGCCTTGGGGCAATCCTACGTCTAAGCCCGAGCCGGATATTAGGGTATGCGGGCGCTGGTCTAGAAGCCGGTCCCAAGTTGGGGTGCTTGCAAGTGCTATGGCGTTGTTTTCCGTTTCGAGGCGATGGCCAAAACCATCGAGTATCACCAGCAAGCTGACATCGGGCATCGAATGAGATCCTTTGGATTGTTAGGCGTTATAAAATGAGGGTGACGTCCGTTGGCCTAAGTCTTGAGCTATTACGTAAAGCGACCCTCTGAATTGAGGGGATTCTAGCAAAAAGCTAAGGGATTAAGGATGAACGTGTATAATCGCCAATCTTGGAATAGGCAGTGTTTATGGATCAGTTTTTCACCTTTCTTGGCAACCACCCGTTATTGATTGGGGCCTTTCTTTTGCTGGTGTTTTTGTTCTTCCGCAACGAATCAGCCCGAGCGGGAGCTACCATTGGCACTCAGGAACTGGTTCGTTTGGTAAATAAGGACAACGCCATCGTTCTTGATGTGCGCGATCGTTCTGAGTTTGACGAAGGTCATATCGTTGACGCGGTGAACATTCCCTATGCGTCCTTGGAGTCCCGAATCGATGAGCTGGCCAAGCACAAAGAAAAGCCCGTGGTCATCGCCTGCAAGATGGGTCAGCACTCAGGGGCTGCGGGCACTCTTTTACAAAAAAACGGCTTCACAAACGTGGTTCGCCTAACCGGCGGCTATTCTGAGTGGCGGGCCCAAAACTTACCGGTAGTAAAATCATGACAGACGAAGATCAGGCGGGCATTGCTGAGGATGCGACTCAGGGTGAAAAACAGGTGCAGATGCGCATCGAAAAAGTGTATTTGAAAGATGCATCTTTCGAGTCGCCAAAATCGCCCGAAGTGTTCACCCGCCAGTGGCAGCCGAATTTGTCCGTGGATATCAATACCCGCGCCACGCCGCTGCCAGACGATCGTCATGAGGTTGTTTTGACCATTACCGTTCGTGCGAACGTGGAAGAAGATTTCCTTGGCTTCTTAGTGGAGGTTCAACAGGCCGGACTGTTCTCCATTCAAAACGCGGACGGCTCTCAGGTCAGCCAAATCATTGGCATCGCGTGTCCAACGACGCTGTTTCCATACGCACGCGAGGCTTTAGACAACTTGGTGGTTAAAGGGGGCTTCCCGGCCATTAATCTGGCCCAAGTGAATTTCGAAGCCCTGTATACCCAGGCTCTGCAAGATAGGCAGCAACAGCCTCAGCCATCGACGACTCATTGATCTAATGCATCAAAGAACGCCGTCATAACCTCGCTGACGCCATGCTTCGTAAAGAGTGATGGCTACGGAGTTAGCTAAGTTGATGCTGCGGGTCGGGGCCTGCATTGGGATACGCAGTTTTCGGTCTTGGGGCCAGCGGGATAACACGTCATCTGGCAAGCCTCGGGTCTCAGGTCCGTAGAGCAGCACGTCATCGGATTGAAAAGCGATCTCTGCGAAATTTCGGCTACCCTTGGTGGTCATAGCAAACCATCGTTGGTCGCAAAGCTGTTCCTCGCACTGGGACAGGTTGTCGTACAAGCTGACTCGGGTGAAATCGTGGTAATCCAAACCTGCACGCCGTAGTCGTTTGTCATCCCAGTCGAACCCCAGTGGTCGGATTAAGTGCAGGGACGCACCGGTGTTGGCGCAAATGCGGATAATGTTACCGGTGTTGGGCGGTATCTCAGGTTGATAAAGAACCACGTGCATGAATGGACCGCCGGGCTATTGGAAAGGCGTTTTATTGTACGGCTTTTATAACTCCAGCTCCTGCATCTTGCGGGTCAATGTGTTCCGACCCCAGCCCAGTAGATCGGCCGCGTCCTTTTTGCGGCCGCCGGTTTTACGCATGGCGGCGTTGATCATGATGCGTTCGAATTTCGGCAGCGCACAGTCCAACAATGCAAGTCCCGGCTCCTTCTCCAGTTGCTGGTTGGCCCAAAGTTCAAGGCTCGATTCCCAGCTACCCAGATCAGAGGCAGGTTCGCTCTGTTGAAGCTCCGGCGGCAGATCTTCAACCAATACCGTACGTGAGCTGGCCATGACCTGTAGCCAGCGGCAAGTATTTTCAAGTTGCCGAACATTGCCGGGCCAAGGGAGAAGGCTTAAGTAGTCCGCCGTGGCGGGCTCTAATCGCTTCGGCTCATCGCCCAGTTCCACAGCGGCGGCGTCTAGGAAGTGCTGGGCTAATAGTGGTATGTCTTCACGACGCTCAGCCAAGCCGGGCACATGAACTCGAATGACGTTCAGCCGGTGGAACAAGTCATCGCGAAATTTCCCCTTCTCGACTAACTGTTCAAGATTTTGATGGGTAGCAGCTACGATGCGGACGTTAACGCTTACCGAATGGTGTCCGCCGACCCGATAGAACTCGTTTTCTGCCAGCACCCGCAGCAGGCGGGTTTGGGCAGACGCCGGCATGTCGCCTATTTCATCCAGAAATAAGGTGCCTCCATCGGCCTGTTCGAAACGGCCAACGCGTCTTTGGGCGGCGCCGGTGAAGGCTCCCTTTTCGTGGCCAAAGAGTTCGCTCTCAATCAGATCACTAGGGATGGCGGCCACATTGAGCGCGACGAAGGGTTCATTTTGGCGAGGCGAGTGACGGTGCAGTGCTCTTGCTACCAGTTCTTTGCCGGAGCCAGACGGGCCATTGATTAGCACAGTGACGTTTGAGGACGACAGGCGACCGATGGCGCGAAAGACTTCTTGCATCGCGGGTGCTTTGCCGATGATCTCAGTTGCGCCTTGCGGCTCAGCGATCTCAATAGGCTGCACTTCTTGGGTTTGGGCGATAGCCCTGCGCACGACTGCTACTGCCTCATCTACGTCAAAGGGCTTAGGCAGATATTCAAAGGCACCACTTTCGAAGCTTGTTACCGCGCTTTGCAGGTCGGAATGCGCGGTCATGACGATGATGGGCACCTGAGTATGAGTCTCTTTGACCTGGCGCAAGAAATCCAAGCCCGAGGTGCCGGGCATTCGAATGTCAGTGATGATGGCAAGAGGCGCTTCATTTCCCAAATGATGCAAGGCCTGATCGGCGGTATTAAATGCGGTGATAGGAATGCCGGCTTGGCTTAGCGCGCGGTCCAACACCCAGCGAATGGCGCTGTCGTCGTCGATCACCCATACGTGTTTATTCATAGTGCTTTTCTCTTGTCGGCGGCGTCGGATTCTGCCGGCCCATGGAAGGGCAGAAAGACAGAGAACACCGTATTGCCCGGACGGCTGGATACCTGCAAGGCACCGCCATGTTGGCCAATAATGTTTTGGGAAATGGAAAGTCCAAGACCAGAGCCTTCAGCGCGGCCACTGATCATGGGGAAGAAAATTCGGTCAATGAGGTCCGGTGGTATGCCGGGTCCGTTGTCGGTAATGCTCAGGTGCATCACTTGTTTGTGCCGAACTGAGCCAATGGTGAATTGGCGCATGACCCGTGTACGAAACGTCAGCTTGGCGTATTCGATAGTGCTGAGGGCTTGGCAGGCGTTTCGAGCGATGTTGAGGATGGCCTGTATCAGCTGATCTTTGTTGCCGGAAACTTCGGGCAAGCTGGGATCGTAATCTCTCTGTAAATGCAGGTCTGGTTTAAACTCAGGCTGCAAAATTTGCATCACATGCTCAATAACCTCTACTAGGTTTACTGCCTCGAAGAGTACCGGCTGCCAAGGACCCAGCATGCGATCCACGAGATCACGCAGCCGGTCGGCCTCACTGATTATCACGCCGGTGTATTCTTTGAGGTCCTCGTTGGGCAGTGCCCGCTCCAACAGTTGAGCTGCTCCACGAATACCGCCTAGGGGATTTTTCACCTCATGGGCCAAGCCCTTAATTAGGCTTCGGGTGGTGATTTGCTGTTCTTCACTGAAGCTGCCTTGGCTGATGGAGTTGATACGGCTGGTCGGGTGAAGTTCGAGCAGCAACCCCTTGGGAGACTCAAGGTTGGATACCGTAAGGTCCACTTCCTCTACGGTGTTCTCTGGTAACTGGAGGCCGACATTTCTGGCGGTAAAGGGCTGGGTTTCATTCATGGCCTGGCGCAACGATACGACTAGGTCTTCGGCTTTGAGCACTAAGTCGGTTAAGGAACTGCCTAAAACCGAGCTGGCCGAAACATGTAGCAAGCCTTCCGCTGCGCTGTTCAGCATGACCAGTCTAAGCTCGGCGTCTAAAACCACCACAGCCGTAGCCAAAGAATCGAACAAATTCTCGATAAGCTTCTTCGGATGTTTGGTCTGTTTTTTCGGTAAGGTCATTGTGTTGGCTGTGTGTCCAGTGGCTTTGGAGCGAATATTTGCCCCAATGAAGCAAAAGGCTGCCCGACCCCTCAATTTATTAGTAAGTGCTAACTATTAGTTTTTGTCATTTCCAAAGCCAATAAGATCAAAATCGGCTGAGATAGAGGTCATAAAAGTTCGTGCTCTCAGTGTGCGCACCAAAATAGGGCGCGCACCAAAAAAGGTCAAGCCGCTCCTGTCTTGTATAAGAAAAACGGCGTCTTGGCGCTGGTGTTAACGACCAGGTGTTTGCGCATGGCAACCGGGCGTGACCGGTACTCCCGTGCCAGGAAGAGCGAAGGATGCCGCCTAAGAGGCACCCTTCGGATCGTTAAAACGACTTAGGAAAGAGCTTCCTTGGTGGTCTTAACAATGGCTGCGGCCACTTTGTACGGATCCGCATTGGAAGCAGTGCGTCGGTCTTCCAGACGACCTACCCAGCCGTCGGCAGGGGTGGTTACTGGGATTCGGATGGACGCGCCACGATCAGAGATACCGTAGCTGAACTCGTCGATAGACTGAGTCTCGTGCTTGCCGGTCAAGCGCTGGTCATTGTCGGCGCCGTAGACGCTGATGTGACGCTGAATGTTCTTACCAAATTCTTCACAGATCTTGGTGAACACCTCTTCCTTGCCTTCGGTGCGCATGGCTTCATTGGAGAAGTTTGCGTGCATGCCCGAACCGTTCCAGTCCAGATCACCAAAGGGCTTTGGATGCCAGTTGATGGTGTAACCGTACTTTTCGCCGGTACGCTCCAGCAGGTAACGAGCAATCCAAGTTTCGTCACCGGCTTGCTTGGCACCCTTGGCGAACACTTGGAATTCCCATTGGCCAGCGGCTACTTCTGCGTTGATGCCTTCAACGTTAATGCCAGCTTCTAGGCAGATGTCGAAGTGTTCTTCAACGCAGTCCCGACCAAAGGCGTTGCCTGCGCCAACCGAGCAGTAGTAAGGGCCTTGTGGTGCGGGGAAACCGCCGGGAGGGAAGCCAGGAGGCAATTGAGTGTCGATATCCCACAAAAAGTACTCTTGCTCGAAGCCGAACCAGAAATCGTTGTCGTCATCGTCAATGGTGGCGCGTCCGTTGGACGGATGCGGCGTGCCATCGGCGTTCAAAACTTCACACATGACGAGGTAAGCGTTGTGTCGGTCTGGATCTGGGTAGATGGCGACGGGCTTGAGTAAGCAATCAGAGCTGCCGCCTTCTGCCTGTTCGGTTGAGCTGCCGTCGAAAGACCACATCGAGACGTCTTCCAGAGCACCGGTGAAGTTGTCCTTGCTCATTTGCGTCTTGCTGCGCAGGCTCTGTGTGGGCTGGTATCCGTCCAGCCAAATGTATTCCAGTTTAGATTTCATGCTTGGTTTGTCTCCTTAGATGTAGGTACCAGTGCTGCTAATGTGCAGTCCACTCCTACGTTATTCGCTCCGAAGCGAGTTAACGGGATGCGTTTGCTGCATTTTAACCGAGTCGAAACTCGCTTGAGTCTCTCCAAAGCAAAATACGTGCCATGCTTGGCGTTATTTAACTCATTGATATTATTGAATTTCCCAAAACAACTGGGAAAGACTGCACCAAAATAGTGCGCATCAAGCAGCAATGGTCGCCAGCTGCGCTATTCTGGTGCATCTGGCCGGAAGACACAAATCCAGTTGGTATCTTTTTCGAAAAGGATCAAGACCGTTATCAAAGATTGGGCCAAGGGATGTCGCTGCTCTTTCCTGTAGTTTTAGGCGACAGGTGCAGTTGCTTGGGCCATAATCGCGCCCGCTCGAAAGCGAGCACCAAACCACCCAGATGCCAAGCGCTAAAGCGAGTGCTCTCCACAAAGGAAGAACCCATCGTGCCGAATTTGAATGTCCGTAATGTTGCGATTATTGCTCACGTTGACCATGGCAAAACCACCTTGGTCGATTGCCTGTTGCAGCAAACGGGTTTACTGGATGCCAGTGCCGCCGAGCGGGCTATGGACAGCAACGATCTCGAGAAAGAGCGCGGCATTACAATTCTGGCCAAGAATACCGCGATCAATTACCGGGACACTCAAATTAACATCGTCGACACCCCCGGACACGCGGACTTCGGTGGCGAGGTAGAGCGGATTTTGTCCATGGTTGACGCGGTATTGCTGCTGGTCGACGCGGTGGACGGACCTATGCCGCAAACGCGATTTGTAACCCAAAAGGCATTTGCCTATGGCTTAAAGCCAATTGTGGTGGTGAACAAGATCGACCGTCCGGGAGCAGATCCAGACCGAGCAATCGATCAGGTCTTCGAGCTCTTTGACAACCTAGGGGGTACCGATGAGCAACTGGATTTTTCTTCGGTTTATGCGTCGGCAATCAACGGAGTGGCAGGCTTAGAGTTGGATGCCATCGCAGACGATATGAGTCCTTTACTGGATATGATCGTTGACCAAGTGCCTCCGCCCGAGGTGGATGAAAACGGCGCGTTCCAAATGCAGATAAGTTCACTGGATTATTCAACTTACGAGGGCGTTATTGGCATAGGGCGGATAAGCCGAGGCGTGGTGGAGCGTAACCAGCAGGTCATGGTGGTGGATCGTGCCGGTGTCGAGCGTAAGGGCAAGGTGATGAACATTTACCGCCACAGTGGGCTAGAGAGGGTAGAGGCCACTCAAGCCAATGCTGGGGATATTATTTGTCTTACGGGTATTGAGAAGATCAACATTTCCGACACCCTGTGTGCACCTGAACAAGTGGAGGCGTTGCCCGCCTTATCTGTGGACGAACCCACCTTGACCATGATGTTTTGTGTGAACAACTCACCGCTTTCGGGCAAAGAAGGCAAGTACGTGACTAGCCGTCAGATTCGCGAGCGACTGCAAACTGAGGCCCTGCACAATGTTGCCTTGATGGTGGAAGACACCCCGGACCCTGATCGTTTTAGGGTTTCCGGACGAGGCGAACTGCATCTGTCTGTACTGATTGAAACCATGCGTCGTGAAGGGTTTGAATTGGCGGTTTCCCGTCCTCAAGTGATTTATCGAGAAATAGATGGCGTCGTGCACGAACCTTTTGAAACCCTGACCTTGGACGTTGAAGAGCAGCATCAGGGCAAGGTGATGGAATCCTTGGGAGACCGAAGGGGTGAGTTACAGGAAATGCAGCCCGACGGTAAGGGTCGAGTGCGTCTGCAATTTCGTATTCCCAGTCGCGGCGTCATGGGTTACCGGCCGATTTTTCTCTCCCAAACTTCCGGTACCGGCATCATGTCATTTGCGTCAGATGGCTTCGGGCCGCGAACAGCCGAGGAGGTTGGGGCGCGCAAGAACGGTGTGCTGATATCCAATGCCCAAGGCAAGGCCGTGGGTTTTGCACTTTGGAACTTGCAGGCTCGCGGCCGCATGATGGTGAAGCCAAACGATATGGTCTACGAAGGGATGGTGGTAGGCATTCACTCACGAGCCAATGACCTGACCGTTAACGCGTTGAAAGAAAAGAAGCTTACCAATGTGCGTGCATCGGGCACTGATGAAAACATCCAACTCAGTGGTGCTGTGATTATGACCTTGGAGCAAGCACTGGAATTCATAGACGATGATGAATTGGTGGAAATCACGCCGGAAAACATTCGCGTGCGTAAGCTGTTGCTGAAGGAAAGTGAGCGGAAGCGCGCCTAAAGCCGTTGTCCACGGCCCGTTATCGGTCCTAGGTTCGGGCAACTCATGAAAGCCGTCATTCAGCGGGTGCATAGCGCCAGCGTTTGCGTAGAAGGCTCTGTAGTCGGTCAAATCCAAAAAGGCTTGTTGGTATATTTGGGTGTGGCCGAACAGGACGGACCAGAACAGATAAGTTGGCTTACGGACAAGATTGCCAATCTGCGCATCTTCGATGCCTCACTCACCGAGAAGACTTCTAAGAGCGTGCAGGACATCGCCGGCGCGGTTTTGGTGATTTCTCAGTTCACCTTGCTGGCCGATACCCGCAAAGGCCGGCGCCCGTCATTTTCCGGTGCCGCAAGGCCGGATCGAGCCAAGGGTCTATACGAGGATTTTGTTGTTGAGCTGGGCCGTCTGGTGCCGGTGGAAACCGGTGTCTTCGCTGCGGATATGCAGGTCGAGAGCGTTAACGACGGCCCTTTTACCCTGCTGCTCGAGCACCCAATGGCGGCGATTTAGCGAACTGGGATCGTTTTTCAGGCTTGTGGCTCGTCGTCGGCATCGCTGGGGTTGTTTGCATTGCGCCGTTCCACCAGCCGCGCCATTAAAACGCCAAATTCAAACAGCACCCAAGTTGGCAGCGCCAGTAACAGCTGGGACACCACGTCTGGTGGGGTGAGCAACATGCCGGCAATAAAGCAGCCAATAATGACGTAAGGCCGCTTGCTAGCCATTTTATCTGCGCTGGAAAGCCCGGACCATGCCAGCAAAAACGTGGCTACGGGAATTTCAAAAGCGATACCAAAGGCCAAGAACATTTTCAGTACAAAGTCTAAGTAGTGATTGATGTCCGTCATCATGGGCACTCCTTCCGGGCTGACCATGGCCAAAAAATCAAAGACCAGCGGAAAGACCAGGAAGTAGCTAAATGCCATGCCGGCATAAAACAGCACGACACTGGAGAACAGCAGCGGAAAGGCGAAACGTTTTTCGCTGCGATACAGACCCGGCGAGACAAAGGCCCAAAGCTGATGCAGCAAAAAAGGCACGCCGATGAATACGGCGGTGTAGATGGCCAGCTTAAAGGGGGTCAAAAACGGCGACGTCACTTGAGTTGCGATCATAGACGAGCCATCGGGAAGAGCCTGGACAAGGGGAGCAGCCACGAAGCTGAACAGTGGACCGGCATAGTAGTAGATGGGGATGAATAAAATGCCGATGAGAGCAAAGCTTCGAAGAATGCGGGCACGCAGTTCAATGAGATGCTCAAGAAACGGCATTTCCTTGTCGCTGGCGGTATCGTTTGGCCCGGTCTCAGCGGTCATGGTGGGTTGGAATCTGGCTTAGAGTCGTCGACCTCAGAAGCCGCGGGGGTGTTTGTTGTCTTGGGGTCGATATCGGCGGTGCTGACCTTGACGTCGTTCTCGATTTTTTTCATTTCCGCCATTACTTGCTCGTTGTGAAGCTGGCGGCGGATATCGTCCATGCCAATTTCTTGCTCGATTTCGACTTTTACAGCGGCAAATGACCGGCTGATGCGCCCCACCCACAAACCTAGCGTCCGCAGGGTCTCAGGCAGGCGCTCGGGACCGATCACCAACAGCGTGACCAGCAATATCAGCATAAGTTCCATGGTGCCGAAATCACTGAACATGGGACCGCTTCAAACTCCTTGTGATGAATAAACTGCGGATAGCCTAGGTAGATTTTTTACCATCATCTGAGCTATCCGGGCTGGGACCAATCCTAAGACTTGGTGTCTTGGGTTGGCTTCTGTGATTGTGCCTCGCCAGAGCTTGTTCCCTGGGTTGCTTCGCTGTCGATGACCTTGGCGCTGTTTTGTTCGGTATTTTCCGCGGGCTTATCGTCGTCAGTTACCGCTGTTCTAAAGCCTTTGATGGCGTTGCCTAAGTCCGAACCAATATTTTTTAGGCGCTTAGGGCCAAACAGCAACAGGACGATGGCCAGAATGACCAGAAGTTCTTGCATGCCAAATCCAAACATTGGAATCTCCGATTATGTTGGTGTGATTATAGGGGGCAACCGCGTGCTAGGAATAGTGCGGTGCCAGAATCAGCCTGACGCCCCTTCGTCTAGGTGCCTACCTAGGTCTGGCGACTGGCTTTTTCTTCCAGCCCACCCACGCCAAAGCGCTTGCCTAACTCATCCAGAACATCTTGGGACGATAATCCTAGCTCACTGAGCATAACCATGGTGTGAAACCACAGATCGGCGGTTTCTTGAACCACCTGATTGCGCCCGTTGTCGTCTACCCCCGCATCCTTGGCGGCTAAAATTACTTCGGTGGCTTCTTCGCCAACTTTTTCCAAGATCTTGTTTAACCCTTTCTCATGCAGTCTGGCGACATAAGACGATTCCGGGCTTTCGTTTTTTCGTTGGGCGAGAACTTGGGTTAAATCGTCTAAGACGCTCATGACGCGCTCGTTTGCCTGATGAGATGCCAGCATCCTATCACCTACGGTAAGCCGACACATAGCAGCCAAGCTGTCCCGGCGGCTAATAGGCCAAGGCTCACGGCCCAACGGCGTTGGCTGCGACGCCGGATCTGAAAAAGCTGGCCTTGGAGCTGTTCGAGCTGATCCTGTTGTTGCGCCAGTTGGATCCTCAAATCGATGGTCTGAGTGTCGTCCAACAAACTCGGTAAGCGGTGCAGCTCGCCGAGAATTTTGGGTCCCTGGTCCAGTAGCTTACCCAAAATCGCCACGGCTCCGAGGTTTCTAACGGCCCAGCGTTGCATGAATGGCGCTGCGGTTTCCCAAAGATCTAGCTCGGGGTATAGCTGCCGGCCAAGACCTTCAATGTACAGCAGGGTCTTTTGTAACAGCACCAACTGAGGCTGAACCTGCATGTTGAACCTTCGGGCGGCGTCTAGCAGGTCTGTCATAAAAGCGGCGAAGGATATTTCGCTCAATGGCTGAGCAAAGATTGGCTCGCAGACCGATGCGATGACTTCCTCAAAGGCGTTCACATCCGTGGTCGCGGGTATCCAGCCAGAACGCAGGTGTAAGTTGACGATTTGCGGATAGTCCCGGGCAAAGAAGGCGATGAGGTTTTGCGCCAGATAGGATTGATCTGACTCACTGAGGCTGCCGATGATGGCGCAATCTAATGCGATCCACCTTGGGTCCGCTGGATCTTGGATATCCACGAAGACATTGCCCGGGTGCATGTCCGCATGAAAAAAGTTGTGCTCGAATACCTGAGTAAAAAACGTTTCCACACCCTTATGGGCAAGTACTTTCAGATCGACGCCAGCATCTTTGAGAACGTCCATATCGCCAATGGAAGGGGCGTATATGCGCCTCATCACGAGCAGGTTGGTCCGAGTGAAGGACGGGTAGAGACGGGGTACATGCAGCAACGGGGAATCGGCAAAGTTACGGCGCAGCTGAATCTGATTGCGAGCTTCTAAGAACATGTTTAGTTCGGTCAGCATGATTTGTTGCTGATCCTTCAATATCTGTGTGAAGTGAAGCTGTCTTAACAGTGGAAAGCGCCCCTCCAGCCAGTGGGCCAAACCGATCAGGGCAGTCATCTCGGTGTCGATTAGGGCCCGGATGCCCGGCCTAACTACCTTGATGACCACATCCTCACCGGTGGTCAACTGGGCAGCGTGGACTTGGGCAATTGAGGCGCTGGCCAGAGGCTCAGGAGCAATGTAGCGAAACTGGCCAAGTGCCTCCTGTGCCAAGGCATCGTTAATCAATTCGATGGCATCATCGCCAACAATGGGTTGCACCTGATCCTGCAGCTTGGACAGCGCTTGGCAGGCGGCTTCACCTAAGACGTCGGGTCTTGTCGACAACAGTTGGCCCAGTTTTATAAAGACCGGCCCCCGAGATTCCAAGGCTTGAGGTAGCTGATTTTCTAAAGACTTTGCTGCTGGA
>Ga0228672_1000707_pt1 | contig 15207 bp, 11 predicted proteins | sample 90DmetaG_FD_182788 | JGI IMG/M metagenome (GOLD analysis project Ga0228672, IMG submission 182788) | Seawater microbial communities from Monterey Bay, California, United States - 90D | ecosystem: Environmental > Aquatic > Marine > Coastal | place: USA: California | collected 2016-11-08 | reverse complement strand
CGGTGCGGCAAAGACAAATGAACCCATCAGAGAAGGTATGGTTGCCACCCTAGGCCCTATTTTTGACACTCTACTTATTTGCACCTGCACCGCGCTGGTCATTCTCTTGGCGGGAGAATGGCAGTCGCCGGGTGACCTCTCGGGCATCACGCTGACGGCTAATGCGGTTCAGAGTGAAATGGGTACGCTCGGGCTCTTGGCTTTAGCGTTTGTTGCGTTGATATTAAGCACGACGACGATGTTTACGGGTTGGTATTTTGGGGCTAAGTGTTTCGGGTTCTTGGCGGGCGCACAATGGCAGCCTTATTTTCGCTGGTTTTTTATTTCGGCGGTTATTTTTGGTGCTAGCGTCAGTGTCGATGTGGTTTTTAACTTGATCTCAGGCAGTTATGGCCTCATGGCACTACCGACTATGGTCAGCACCCTCATTCTTGCTCCAAGGGTGATGGTTGCAGCGCGAGATTATTTCTCTCGATTACAGGCGCAGAAATAGGGCAGAGCATGGTTTTGCAAGGTCAGGACGCGCTTGCTTTTCTACCAATAGCTCCTGCAAAGTGATGCGGCGGGGGTAAGCAATGAGCGAGTACATCAATCTACGAGGCGTTGTTTTGAAGCCATGGATCGGGTCGTCAGCACTGTTGAAGTGGTTGGGCTTGGGTTTGATGGTCGCAGGCACGCTAGGCTTTTTGAGCGACTTTGCATCACTGCTCGAGTTATCCCAAATGAGTACACCGTTGCGAGTGAATGCTGAAATATTGGTTTTTACCGGACTGCTCTTGGTTGGCGTTGGCTTTATCATCGCGTTGGTTAACGAGATTTTCGATGCCAACCACACTATTGTCGATTGAATCCGCTTCAAAGTGATATACCCGTTCCTATGAATCCCCCGTCTTCGCTGCTTTGTCAGCACTGAGAAAGAGAAACCCCATGCGTCGAATTGCCCTTGCTCTTGGTTCACTGATCATTGCCGCCTTTTTCTGGGCATTACACAGCGCCGCAAGTATTGGAGTTGGCTATTCTGCCAAGCAGCTGTGTTCGGGCGTGTTTGTCAGCCAACTGCCGGCTGAATTCATATTGGAAAAAGATATTCTGCCCCGAATGGCGACCGTCGCTGGTATGGATCGGTTTGTTGACGCACACGTCGGAGAGCGAGAGGCGAGGGTCAATATCCTCACGGCTTCCGCCACAGCACGTTACAAGGAGCGATATGGTTGTACGTTGCATGGGGATGCGCAAGCTCTGACGGAGTCAGAGGGGGGCGGGGACCGAACCCCACCTGCGGTGCGTTACCGTTCAGATAACCCACTCATCGAGCAGGCCGTGGATGCGTTGTTTACGGAGTCAGAGGAGGGCGGAAGAAACACGCTCGCTGTGCTAGTTATGCATAGGGGAGAAATCGTGACTGAGCGGTATGCGGCGCCAGTTGATTCGAGAACACGCCTGCAGGGTTGGTCGATGAACAAGAGTCTCATAGCCTCCTTCGTTGGGGTGCAAGTGGGGCGTGGGCTGATGGACCTAACCTGGCCTGTCAAAGCGCGTACGCAAGCACTCGGAGCAACGGCTGACGTGATTCAGGACGTCTCGGCCGATATGACGCTTAAGCACTTAATGACTATGGCGAGTGGCCTTGATTTCGACGAGCGATATCTGCCTGGCGATGATGTCACACAGATGCTCTATGGGGGTGTTCCCATGTGGCAGGTGCCACTGGCTCAGGGTCAGCGAGTCGATCCGGGTGAAGAGTTTGTCTATTCAAGCGGCGATACGAATGTGGTGTCTTACCTTTGGCAGTCCACTCTCGATGACGAGTCCTACGTTGACTGGATTGATAGAGAGGTTAATCAGCGTTTAGGGTTGGATGATCCACTTCTTGAGCCGGATATCAGCGGTGTCCAAGTCGGCTCGAGCTTTGCCTACCTGACTGCGCGAGACTGGGCACGCTTTGGGCAGTGGTGGCTCGATGCGTGGCATGGCCGAGACGCACTCTTATCGCAAGAGTGGCAGCGTCTTGCGGTTACACCCTCTGATACCGCTGATTTTTACGGTCTGAGCTTTTGGCTCAACACACGGTTATCTGATTACCCTGAGTTACCCGCCAATACATTTCATGCTGGGGGTAACTCAGGTCAATTTGTTGTGGTCGTACCCGAGGCAGAACTCGTTATGGTTCGTCTTGGCTTGACGCTCAATGAGTCAGCTGTCGGTTTAGCCCAGCCCTTTGCGTCGATTTACCAAGCGTTGAGCGCCCAAGCCGATCTAACGGTTAACGTCGACCAGTAGACGGCCAGTTATTTTTCCGGCGAGGACATCAGGGGCTACGCCGCAAACATCGGATAAGCCAATTTCGGTAACCATGGTCTCCAAGAGATCCAGGTTCATATCGCGCGCAAGGCGTGCCCACGCTGACAGGCGAGGCTCACTGGGCGCCATGACACTATCTACTCCGCGCAGGATGACACCGCGAAGAATGAAGGGCATAACGGTTGCGGGGAGTGAAGCGCTTTGGGCTAAGCCACAGGCGGTCACAACACCCCCGTAGCGGGTTTGGGCGCAGGCATTAGCCAATGTGTTACCACCCACGGCATCGACGACTCCCGCCCACTGTTCCGCTTGGAGTGGCTTACCTGCCTCGGACAGCGTGTTTCTATCGACGATTGATGACGCGCCAAGTCGCTTGAGGTAGTCGGCGGCGTCAGGCTTGCCCGTAGAGGCCGCGACAGAGAAACCTCTGGCAGCTAATAAGGCAACGGCGACACTTCCCACTCCACCACTGGCGCCAGTGACCAAAATGGCACCGTCGTCTGGTGTGACACCTTGAGCCTCGAGTGCGTCGACACACAGTGCTGCCGTATAGCCCGCCGTGCCAATAGCCATGGCGTGGCGGGTCGTCATGCTTTGAGGGAGTTTTACTAAAAAGCTTCCAGGTACGCGGGCGTATTGCGCAAGACCGCCCGAGTGCCCCTCACCCATGCCCCAACCATTCACCACCACTTTATCGCCGACAGACCAATTTGGGTCGTCGCTCTCTTCCACTGTACCGGCCAGATCGATACCGGGAACCAGCGGATATGTTCGAACAATTGGCGCGGCCGCGGTCACGGCCAAGGCATCTTTATAGTTGATTGTGCTGTAGTCGACCTTGATCAGGACGCCGGAATCGGCGAGCGTGGAGTGATCGATCGCAGTGACATCGACGCTGTGAGTACCGTCCTTTTTTGTGGCGAGCAAAGCAGTGAACATATGGGTTACCTTGTGTAATCGGGTTTTATCATTGTGCAAATAGAGTACGTGAAATAGTCGGTAAAGCGATGACTTTTCCGCACTGAATGCCCAAAGATTCTGGACTTTCTTGTCGTTCGCCTCGGATGCTATGGTGAGCGAAAAGAGACAAACCGCATGGCAGAAAAATTAATAAGAACGCCATTTCCGATTGTTACGGTTGAGAAATCGGCCTTTAAAGAGACTTACGGTGGGGCCGAGGATATCGTTACGGTGTTCTGCACGCTTATTCGTACATCGGCACCCTCCGACACGTGCTTGGTCACTATGCACCCTATTGGAGGCACAGGCTGGCTGCCCATTATGAGTCAGTTTGCACGGGCCGGATTACATGTGCTCGCTTGTGACAGTCGATACCGCGGCGCGGACTACGCGCTGAATATGGAAAAGGTAACCCTCGACTTGGGCTCATGCATGCGTCACGCCCGAGAGACGCTCGGTTATAAAAACATTGTGTTGTTGGGCTGGAGTGGTGGTGGCTCACTGTCTGCCTTTTATCAAGCGCAGGCTGAAAACCCGACCGTTACGTCAAGCCCTTGCGGTGGTGGGCCGGATCTCACGAGGGAGAAATTGTTGCCGGCTGATGCGGTAATTATGATGGCTGCGCATGTCTCTCGACATGCCACACTTACTGAGTGGATTGACCCATCTATACTGGATGAAACCACCCCTGACCTGCGTGATCCGGCGCTCGACCTTTACGGCGTTGCGCTCTCGCCACCCTTTAGCGATGAGTTCCTCACGCGATATAGAGCGGCACAAATTGCCAGAAATAAAAAAATAACAGCATGGGTAAAGTACAAGTTGGATTCACTTGAGCAAGCGGGTCGGGTAAACGAGGAGTTCGCTTTTGTGACGCACGGTACGATGGCCGATCCTCGGTGGTTAGACCCGCTTGTCGATCCGAACGATCGTGTGCCGGGCACTTGCTACCTCGGGGATCCTAGGGTTGTTAATAACGGACCGGTTGGTTTGGCGCGTTTTTGTACCCTTCGAAGCTGGTTGTCGCAATGGAGCCTCGATGATGCCAACGCCTGTGGGCCTTCGAGTCTCGCGCAGGTGTCCGTACCGGTTTTGGTGGTTGGAAATACGGCGGATGACGCCTGCACGCCCAGTCATACCAAGGCCTTATTCGACGCGGTGTCGCATGAATCTAAAGCGAGAGTTGATATTAAAGGCGCAAATCATTACTACATGGGGCAGCCTGAACTCGCTAAAGAGGCAACCCAGCATGTGATGGCGTGGCTGCGGGAATATAACTTCCCACTCTAGCGGATTTTATTTCGACGCCTTAGGACTGGGCGGCTCACGGTCCTGTTCACGGGTTTTAAACTGCGAGTCGTGCATTTCGAGCATGATTGGATAGGCCTCCTTGGGGTAGTGTAAGTGTGGCTTGTCGGCATCGAATTCAGGCTGTGTTAACGCGCCATTTTGCCCCTCGAATTGGGCCGGGCGCAGATAGGATTCCAGCTCATCGGGCGAAATTCCAGCCAGGTTGACGACATCCTGATCGATCCAAGTTCCGCTGGAATCGAGTGGGTGGGTGACTTGGTCACTAGTGGCCACTTCTAAGGTCAGGTTTTCGGGGCCAGCGAAATAAATCGAGTGGCACAGTCCATGATCCAAGGGACCAAAAACAGGAACGCCCCTTGAGCGAATGCGGTCGCGCATGTTCAACAGGTCTTCCAGGGTGTCAACGTTGAAGGCGATGTGCTGCATCGTGCCAGGTGCAGAGGAGCCAGCCCCCGTTCCCGCATGCGTTTGACCTATGACGGTCTCCTTCTCTTCATTGCCTGGAATGAATACAAACGAAAAAGACGCCTCACCCATGGCTAAAAAGGCATGCCATGCGTTGGGGGCGCCGTGCATCCAAAATAAGCCCTGTAATGACATACCGAGCACATCCGAGAAAAACGCGATTTGGGATTTCATATCAGCGGTCGAAATCGCCACATGATGAACGGCGTTGGGTGTGGTCATGGTCTGCGCTCCTTTAATGACGTGAAGAGTCTGCCTAGTGCAGGGGAGCCAATCAATAGGCCGCTACCTCCGACACTATAGACACGTGAGGGTAGTCATTTACTATGGTCCTAGCGATCCCTAAAGAGAACTATTAAATAAGAGAGGGCAGCATGGCAACGATCGAACACCTAGCGGCAGACGCCACAACGGATGCCATCGTTGAGATTATTGAGCGCGATGGCGCTGTCATTATCGACGGCATCATGGCGCGAGCACAGGTCGATCAACTGAATACTGACTTGGCGCCTTTTTTATCCAAAGAAGTCTTTGGACGAGATGAGTTCACCGGCTATAAAACACAGCGGATTGGCGCCTTGATTGCACGATCTGAGGCGTGCCAGGCGGTTGCCCTTAACCCCCTAATGCTGGCCTCTGCACGTCAATATCTACAGCCATTCTGTGACGACGTTCAGTTGCATTTCACATCCGCGGTGGCCATCGCGCCGGGTGAAAGTGCTCAGATTTTGCATCGAGATCGCGGAATTTGGGGTGGCTATCTGCCGCGGAAAGTTGAACCTTTGTTCAGCACTATTTGGGCCATCACGCCATTTACCAAGGCCAATGGCGCCACCCAGGTGGTGCCCGGTTCACAGCACTGGGATAAGGGTAGGTCACCCGAGCCCCATGAAATTGCCTATGCAGAGATGGCCCCCGGCTCAGTACTCTGCTACACGGGTACCGTGCTTCACGGTGGGGGCGCTAATAACACGACGGACGAGGTGCGCACCGGTGTCTTTATGCATTACGCCTTGAGTTGGTTGCGACAGGAGGAAAATCAGTACCTTTCCTGCCCGCCCCATCACGCCGCAAAATTGAGTCCGGAGTTGCGTGCACTTATTGGCTACGCAAAAGGCGGCTACGTGCTGGGCTTCTACTCTGATCCCGATGACGAGTCAGCGCGCAGCGAGTCGGTCAGTCCCGAAAATATGTTCAGTCAGCGCGCAGAGCAGTTCGGGACAATCGAGGGTGCCGATCACCTCATATCGCAGTCGATGAAGTAATTTTTGCGACGCTGCACCGTCGAAATTCTCGAACAGTTTTAGGTTGTGGTCGCCTCAGAACGGAAACAGTTTAGGCTGCCCCGGGAGCAAAGAGCATGATTAAAGTTGTGACACTGCTGTTTAAAAAACCCGAATTGACGAAGGACGAATTTCGCGACTACTACGAAACGCATCACGCTAAGTTGGGTGAAAAGTACTTGGCTTCTCACGCTACAAAGTACGTTCGTCGATATCCAATATTGGCCGGAGATGGGGCGGAAGATCCCGAATTCGACGTCATGATGGAGGTCTGGTTCAAAAACTACCGAGCAATGGAGTCGGCAATGGGCGACATGACAACCGACGCGGCTCAGGCCGAGTTGTCGGCGGATGAGGAGCGGCTATTTGATCGCGACCGAACCCAGAGCTTTATCGTCGACGAGTATGAATCGACCCTGAGTCCCACGTAACAGGATTTACACCGCTTTGCCGCCCGCGATAGGCGGCATGAAGCCTCTCACAATCTTCCCTTAATCTTGCTTAGCTATAATCTCTGCCGCAGCCAGTGCACTGACGTTAAAAATGGCACGCGGTGTGGCCGAGTTCACCATGATATGCGCGGGTCGCTTGAGTCCTGACATGTACGGACCAATGAGCAGACCATTCGCTTTTTGGCGTAAAAGGCCGAGTGCAATATTGGCGGCGTCGAGTCCCGGGAAGACGAGCAAATTGGCCTTGCCCTGAAGCTGGCTGTCGTCGAAGATCGTCTGCCGGTATGCCGAATCGAGGGCCGTCAGCGAGTGCATCTCTCCGTCGATCTCAACGTCGGGGAGCCGTTCACGCAAAATCTCACTGGCCAGGCGCATTTTGCGAGCCGAAGGTGCGTTCGACGACCCAAAGTTCGAGTGGGAGAGGAGTGCCACTTTTGGTGTGATACCAAACTGGCGAACCTGCTCAATGCCGAGCAGTGTCTTCGACACAATTTGATCAACTGTTGGGTCTAAGTCGATAAAACAGTCGGTTAAAAACAAGGGGCCATCATCGAATAACAGGGTTGTTAGAGTCGAGGCTCTCACGTCTGTCCCTTGGGTCCCAATAACCGAACGCAGTGTTTGAAAGTGATCAGTAAAGCGACCAACCTTGCCGCAGATCATGCCATCGGCATCGCCATTACGAAGCGCCATGGCTGCAATAACCGTGCTGTCGGTACGAAGGAGGACGCTACTGCGCTCCACTGAAACGCCACTGCGTCCTGCGATCTGGTGGTAGTCCCGTGAGTACTCTTCATATTTGTCATAACTTCGAGGGTTGATGACATCTACATCTTCACCGAGGCGAATGCGCAACCCTAGATCTTCTATGATCTCATTGAGTGCCGTTGGTCGTCCTACGAGAATGGGGCGAGCAATCGCTTCGTCGACCACCGTTTGAACGGCGCGAATAACTGTTTCGTTCTCGGCATCGGAGTAGACGAGTTTTAGTCCACTGTTGGCGGCTGCATTGATAACGGGCTGCATAAACATGCCCGATCGGTTGACGTGTTTGCTCAGTGTTCGGCGGTAGGCATCCATATCCTCGATGGGTCGACTGGCTACACCTGTCCTCATGGCCGCCTCAACGACGGCAACGGGAACACGTTCGAAGAGTCGTGGGTCGAAGGGTTTCGGAATAATGTAATCAGGGCCAAATTTCAGCGACTGCCCGTCATAGGCAAGTGCGACTTCTTCCGAAGCCTCTTGCTGTGCAAGGTCGACGAGTCCGTAGGCGCACGCAATCTTCATTTCGTCGTTAATGGTGGTCGCGCCGCAATCGAGGGCGCCGCGAAAGAGGAAGGGGAAGCAAAGGACGTTGTTTACCTGATTTGGGAAATCCGATCTCCCGGTACCGATGATGGCGTCGGGCCGCGCCTCGCGCGTGAGGTCAGGGTGTATCTCTGGGTTGGGATTAGCCATCGCGAGAATAAGTGGATTGGGCGCCATTTGCTTAACCATCTCTTGGGTTACACAGTCACCCGTCGATAAGCCGAAGAAAATATCCGCGCCTTCCATGGCCTCGGCCAAGGTTCGCTTATCAGTCTGTCGTGCGTAACGCGCTTTGAATTCATTCATGCCCTCCTGGCGGCCCTCATAGATGAGGCCCTTACTGTCACACATGAAAACGTTCTCGCGCTTCAGACCAAGGCTCACGATGAGATCCGCGCAAGACATGCTCGCTGAGCCTGCACCGGAGATGACGAGTTTGACCTCTTCCATCTTTTTGTTAGTGAGCTTGAGCCAGGAGATCACGGCCGCGGTCGATACGACGGCGGTGCCATGTTGGTCGTCGTGAAAGACAGGGATGTTCATCCGCTCGCGAAGTTGCCGCTCAACGTAGAAGCACTCCGGGGCTTTAATGTCCTCGAGTACGATGCCGCCGAAGGTGGGTTCCAGCGAGGCGATAATATTAACAAGCTTCTCGGGGTCGGTTTCGTCGATTTCTAAATCGAAGGTGTCGATGTCTGAGAATTTCTTCATCAACACCGCCTTGCCTTCCATCACTGGCTTGGATGCAAGTGCGCCGATCGCACCCAGACCCAATACAGCGGTACCGTTACTGATAACGGCGACTAAGTTACCGCGGGCGGTGACCTTCGATGCATTCAGTGGATCTTCAACGATGTACTCGCAGGCGTGCGCGACGCCGGGTGAATACGCCATTGATAGATCGGCTTGTGTTTCAAGAGGTGTGGTTGCTCTTACCTCTAGCTTTCCGGGTTTTCCCTCAATGTGATAGTTGAGCGATTCCTCTTTAAACGTGGGCTTATCCATCCCAAACTCCGATATATGAGTGATAACTGGTGCGACAACGGGGGTTGTCTGTGCGCCGCGCCGCTCTGGGTGGCAGCGTTAACGCATGATGTCTTTATGCTGTTAAGTGAAACACGAATCACCACAGCTAAATGAGCGGACCGGTGATTCTGTGACTTATTGCGTTAAATAGTACGGACTTAGGCCACAAATGGCCGTTTCTTGACGGAGAAAATTCGGGTGTTTTTCTGGTTATTTTTATCAATACCCGCAAAAACCCAGCCGATGACCCGATTTATGGGCACCCAATAAAAAAGCCCTCACCGTTTATGGCCAAGGGCTTTTTAAATAACCGTGATTCACGCGGGATAATTCCCCGTGATCCACCGACTTATTTGGGTGGCATGCGTATACCGCCATCCAACCGAATCACTTCCGCGTTCATGTAAGGGTTAGTGATGCAGTCCATGACAGCAAAGGCTAACTCTTCAGCGGAACCCAAACGCTTGGGGAAAAGAACGGATTTACCAAGGTGCGCTTTAAACGCTTCCGATTCTGGGCCCTCGCCATAAATGGGTGTGTCGATCAGGCCCGGTGCTACCGTATTCACACGAACGCCAACCGCAGCAAGGTCGCGTGCGATAGGGAGTGCCATACCAACAACACCTGCTTTGGAGGCTGAATAAGCGCATTGCCCGATTTGGCCATCAAAAGCGGCTGCTGAAGCGAGGTTTACAATCGCGCCGCGCCCACCGTCATCATCCAGTGGCTCGTTCTTTGACATTTCAGCCGCCGCACGGCTCAGCATGTTAAAGGTGCCAATGAGGTTTACTTTGATAACAAAGCTGAACTTATCAAGTGGGAAGGGCTCACCGTCGCGACTCACTGTGCGACCGGCAGCGCCAAGGCCCGCTGAATTCACACACGCACGCAATGGACCCATCTCCGCAGCAGCGGCAATGGCTGCGTCGGCGTCTTCAATGCTGGAGACATCGCACTTAACAAACTTACCACCGATTTCGTCTGCGACTTTTGTGCCACGCTCTTCGTTAAGGTCGGCAACGACAACTTTTGAGCCGAGCTCTGCCAATTGTCGCGCGCAAGCCTCTCCAATTCCGGAGGCGCCCCCGGTTACGATCGAAGAGCTTCCTTCTAAATTTACTCGCGGCATACCGCTTCTCCTTATAGTGTGCTTAGTAGTGTGATGTTGTGTTTTTTTGAGTGATGTCACTCATTTTTTAGTATCCCGAAGGGTCATTCAAGCGCGCTTGAATTGCAACGCCGAATTCTCTTTGAAAGGGCGCTCGATTAGAGCGCTACTTTGGGAGAGGTGCCAAGGCCTGCCCCATAGACCAAGGCATTTAGCCAGATTCGACCGACGCCACGAGTGGAGCCTCGAAAGTTGGGCTGGCCTGAGAATAAAATAACTTGGCCTTTACCCACGCGTTCTCGGGTGATGTATGCCGAGTTCGCGATTCGCGATGCGGCCTCGGGCCAAATCAATCCGCTCATTCTGACGGTGAGCGCGTGGCCCTCTGGGACGGTTGACCAATTAATGGCTTGCGCCTCGCGAGCGTTGGGGTCTTCGGTCATGACACCGACACGGACGACCGCTTGTTGACTACCTTTGGTCATCAATGCGGGCTGATTTTCGTAAAGTAACGGCAACATCTCGGATGACCCGAAACTCATCCAGTGCAGGGTGTCGACTTGGCCAGCGACCATGGCCCCTGAGGGCATAAAGCGTTTTTGCCACGCTTCGCGCCGTTTTAACTCATCGCCGGACAAGGCCTTGGCACCTTGCTCCCACGGGTAGTCAACCGCATCGCTTACGTGATGTGCAGTAACACGCTGTATGTCGAGTGCATCATTCTTTGAGAGCCGCTCGCGTTGCAAGGCAATGTCATAGTCTTGGGCGTTATCGAGCACATCTCCGACAGAACGCACCTTACCTATGCCACTGTCGCGAGCGATTTGAGCGGCACTGTTATCGTGGGCGATGAGGGTACCACCTTGGTTGACCCACTCCTTGAGCACACTCACCTCGGCGCCGCTCATAGGGCGATAGCCATTTGGGATGACGATGGTGTTATAACGCCTGAGGTCCCCGCGGGTGAGATAGGCGGTATCGACTTGACTATGACGGATGCCCAGGTGGGTATCGATCGCCCACCAACTGGAACCCACGTCATAACTACTGAAACCTTGCTGACTCAATATCGCGATTTGTGGTCGCGTAAGGAGACGGAAATGCGCGCCCCCCCAGTCAGGTAAGTCACCGGCACCATAGCCTGAGCCCACTGAGACGAGGTCGATATTCAGCATTGTCGCCTCAGCACTGATGAGTTCGACTAAGTTCTCACTTTTCGGGTTATCCATTGCCGTGACGAAGACAGTACCTCGAGGGAGAGCTTGATCTGACAGCGATGTTGCTTTGTCGATCACACGAACTTTTACGCCTTGTTCCATGAGTCTTGCGGCAAATGCGACGGAACGATCATCCTCGCCACTTACCGCCCAGGCGATGGCTGCTGCGTCGACTGACTGCGTTGGTGTGTGGGACTGCCAGGGAGAGAGACCCTTGGATAGGTGTGTCGGCACCGTAACGGATGGAAGTCCGAACATCATGCTGAAGTTCCAAGCGGTAGTGTCATACATCAGCGAGGAGCCATCGCGGAGCGTACGTTGGCGCTCTTCAATCAGAACAGACTTTTTAACGTCGGCATCGAACTCCAAAATCGCGGCAACAAGCGGTGCATCAGGTTGGCGGTTAGGAACAATGAGACTGCCGGCTGGGATTTCAAATTGCTTTTTAGTCTCTCCTAGCTGGGTTATCGCTGAGTCGACCTTGATCGGCGATTTGTTGGTAAAAAGCTCGATGCCCTGAGCCTCTAATCGATCGACCAAGGCATTCATTCGACCGTGGTTTTCATTGGCTAAGAACACGTAGCTTCGATTGGCAAACTCACTCTTTGAAGAAACGTTGTACTTTCGGCCGTCCCAGTAGTCTTTGTACATGGCCTGTGAGTGGGTCTTGAGCGATGCGAGGTTGGCCATGGTGCTCACGAATTGGTGATGCACTGACTCCATATAGGTCTGCACCGTGCCCTCAGGGCGGCGGACCCCGTCCTCTGCCATTCGAGATTGCTCGTACAAGATATGCATGCTGCCGCGATACTCAGCGTAGTTGGAGTACCCTGGATACCAGTTCTCGAACCACTCACCGGTGAAATAGCGCCAAGCACGGTCATCAAACGTAGCGCCTTGCTCTTCGGAGAACACGCGAGCCCATTTCTGCAAGTCTTTGTCGATATTAGCGTTGAGAGGTTCTCTCGGTGGTCCCATCAAAAAGGTGCTCTGCGAACCCATTTCGTGTCCATCGATAATGAGCTGCGGGCGCCATGAATTAATCAGGGCAACGCGCCCCTGTGTTTCAGGCTGAGTCAGCAAGAAAAAATCTCGATTGAGATCAAAAAAGTAGTGATTGGTTCGTCCAAAAGGCCAGTCTCCGGTATGAAGAAGGGACTGATCATCCACATTGGGCGCTGTACCTCGGTATTGTTCGAGTGACTTCGCAAAACGTGCTCGCCCGTCTGGGTTCATCATGGGGTCGATGACCACGATCATGTTGTCGAGCATCGATACGGTGTCGTCATCGGTACTTGCAATAAGATGATAAATACTCGCTAGCGCCGCGTCAGCGCCAGACGTCTCGTTGCCATGAATCGAATAGGCCATCCAAGCGACGGCAGGTAGCGACTCTATGATGGCGCTAGCCTGCGTATTATTGAGGGTTCTGGCGTCGGCCAATGTACTAATTTGCGCTTTAATATCGTCGAGTCGGGCAAGGTTTTTGGGCGATGAGATAAAGACTGCGAAAAGTGGTCGACCTTCGTGGGTCTGGGCGTATTCGATGACTTTGAGTCGATCTGACTGATCCTGCCATGCCCTTATTGCTGCAGTGATTTGTGCCGGATTGGCAACGCGTTGACCCGCTTCAAATCCGAGGAACGTCGCAGGGTCTGAGACGGCATCCGAGTATGTTCCCTCGAGAATATTTCCACCGTATACGAGGTCTGGATCCGCCGTTGGTTTCATGAGCAACCCCGCCCAGGCATTTTGGGTGAGGACGGCAGTAACAAAGGCGAGTAGCAGGTTTCTAATCATTAGCATGGTGATCTCTTTCCTATCATCGATGGGATACGTAGCCTACTCACACACTGCGTCTGTTGAGCTTTACGGTACGATGCGCTGTAAGTGTTTTATCATGCCGTGCAACGGCGGCATTGAAAATAGTGCCGCGCTGTAAACAGATCAGCACAGTAAATAGGAAAGCGTCATGCGATTAACGGACTGTCATAATTTTGCCGACTTTAGGCGACTTGCCAAAAAGCGGCTACCCGGTCCGATTTTTCACTATATCGATGGTGCCGCTGATGATGAAATCACTTACCGACGTAACACTGAGGCTTACGAGACCGTCGATTTAGTTCCCAATGTTTTAAATGGGGTCGACGCGGTCGATATGTCTGTGAGCGTTATGGGACAGAAGCTCGATATGCCCCTCTACTGTGCGCCCACAGCGCTTCAGCGTTTGTTCCATCATGACGGTGAGCGTGCGGTGGGTAGGGCCGCGACGCAGTTTGGAACGATGTTCGGCGTATCTTCCTTGGCAACGGTTACGGTCGAGGAGATTGCTGCGCTTGCGCCTGGACCGAAGATGTTCCAATTCTATTTTCACAAAGACCGTGGGCTTAATGACGCGCTGCTTGAGCGGGCGCGAGCAGCCAACTTCAATGTGATGGCACTCACGGTAGACACGATTACCGGTGGAAACCGCGAGCGAGATTTACGCACTGGTTTCACCTCCCCACCGAAGCTAAATCTTAAGTCAGCCTGGAGCTTTGCAACGCATCCCGCCTGGGCATGGAATTTCTTTACTAAAGAAAAATTTGATATGCCGCATTTATCCGGGCATGTCGATCAAGGGACGAATGTGGCTGTTTCTGTTGGTGAGTATTTTTCAAGTATGCTCGATCCAACGATGTCCTGGAAGGACGCGGAAAAACTCTGTGCGCAGTGGAACGGTCAGTTCGCACTCAAGGGCATCATGTCAGTGGAGGATGCCAAGCGTGCGGTAGATATTGGTTGTACAGGGATTATGGTCTCAAATCATGGTGGGCGTCAGCTCGATGGCTCACGCGCGCCCTTCGATCAACTGGCTGAGATTTGTGATGCCGTAGGCGACAAAATTGATGTTATTTGTGAGGGGGGTATTCAACGCGGCACCCACGTGTTGAAAGCCCTGTCGGTAGGCGCCAAGGCCGTATCGGGTGGTCGACTTTATTTATACGCCTTGGCCGCTGCAGGGCAGCCCGGTGTCGAGCGTGCATTGGGTAACCTTCGTGCAGAGATCGAACGCGATATGCGCTTGATGGGCGTCAAACACCTCAGCGAGCTCAGCAGAGATAATTTGCGTTACCGGTAAGGCGCATTAAAGAGTGCAAAGCTTGTGGTGAATATTTTCGAGTTTAATCGACGCGCTTGGGATCAGCTGGTTGAGTCAGGAAATCGATGGACTGTGCCCGTGAGTCCTGACGACATTAAGCGGGCGCGCCAGGGAGACTGGCAGGTTCTGCTCACGCCCTCGCTGCCTGTCCCTCATGCTTGGTTTCCTGACCTGCAGGGCTGCCGCCTACTCTGCCTTGCCTCGGGTGGCGGGCAACAAGGTCCAATCTTGGCGGCGGCAGGTGCCCAGGTGACCGTCTTTGACGCCTCAGCCAAACAGCTTGAGCAAGATCAATTTGTCGCCCACCGTGAAGGGCTGGCAATCGAGACTGTAGAGGGCGATATGGCAGATCTGTCATGCTTCGACGATGAGGTGTTTGATTTTATTTTCCACCCCTGCGCGAACTGTTTTGCCGAGGCAATCCGACCCGTTTGGCAGGAAGCGTACCGCGTACTCCGCCCGGGTGGGTCAATCGTTAGTGGGTTTGTTCAGCCCTTTCATGGGCTTTTTGACCCAGCGCTTGATAAGCAAGGCATTTTTCAGCTGAAGTTTTCGATGCCCCATTCCGATCTCAAGGTGAGTGAGGCGGATCGCGCACAATGGTTCGGTGCCCACGCGCCGATTGAGTTCG
>Ga0228672_1000698_pt1 | contig 15474 bp, 16 predicted proteins | sample 90DmetaG_FD_182788 | JGI IMG/M metagenome (GOLD analysis project Ga0228672, IMG submission 182788) | Seawater microbial communities from Monterey Bay, California, United States - 90D | ecosystem: Environmental > Aquatic > Marine > Coastal | place: USA: California | collected 2016-11-08 | reverse complement strand
AGTGTTTCTACTGCCATGTGTTCAATTTGATTTACAAAGATACAAAGTATTCTTATAAATTAATCATAAAATTGAGAGATACCACACGCTAAATCCGATTAAAAAAAGGATTCCAATACAGCTCATCATGTGGAGAGTTTTGGAAGGACGCCACTCTTTTGGGGTATGTTTACTTGCAATTAAGGTATAGTTGGTGAGTGCATAAAAAGGAGCTGTAAGAAATGATAATACCGTAGCTACTTTTATAAGCTTTCCCATTTCTGATAGAAAGAAAAAATAAATGCTCAGAGTTCCTAAAATCAATAGAGTACTCCATATTAAATATCCATTTTTGAATGGTTTTTTAAAAAGTAATTCAGTTGTTTTGTGCATTGATCGTGGGGAGGCATCAAGCGTTGTAAGAGTGGTGCTAAACATTGTTGTAAATGCTGCAGCTCCAATAATAATATAAGCCCAGTTTCCGAGGTTTTGGGTGTACATTTCAATAAGTTGAATTGAAAACTTTCCAGCGTTAGAACTGAAACTTTCAGCTGTTGGATACATCACAAGTGCACCTAGAACCACAAAACTAATCCCCAAAAGAACCGTTCCTAAATATCCGATATTAAAATCCAGTAGAGCTGTTTTTGGACTGCGTTTTTCACTGCTGTTGTTTTGTTTTTCAGTGGTCCATAGTGAATGCCAGACCGAAATATCTAATGGAGCTGGCATCCATCCCATAAAGGCGATTAAAAATGTAACCTCGATACTGCCTTCGGGTAATATTTGTATAAATGAAACGGCTTCGCTTGAATTGTGAATTGCCATTACTGTGGCAATTAAGGTTGTAAGTGTTAGAGTGATAATGATGACTTTCATCATGACATCCAGAAATTGATATTTCCCAATATTTAAGATGACAAAACATACAGCTAAAATGACTACACTCCAAAGTTTTACACTAAGGAAATCTCCAAATAAAGAAGTGGCAATTCCAGCGGTTACTATTGTAACTGCCGTTTGAATAGTGAACATGGTTAGGGAAGTGAGTAAACCATAAAGTAATAAAACGCCTTTTCCTAATTTCCGATAGCCTTCTAGCAAACTTTCGCCAGTTGCACTGGCATAGCGAGGGCCAAATTGAAAAAACGGATATTTAACCAAGTGAATAAGAAGTAAAGCCCAAAGGAGTCCAAACCCATAATCTGCTCCTGCACGTGTGGACTGAACAAGATGAGAAACACCAATGGCAGCACCCGCAAAAAGAAGTCCAGGGCCTAGTTTTTGTATAAAACGTTTCATGAGTTTATAATTATTGTTTTGTTAGAATAATTTCGGCTAGCAGTTTTTTTGCTCTTAAGAGTTTGATTTTTACATTATTTACTGGCGCCTTAATCTCTTTAGAAATCTCAATATAGGATAGTTCTTGAAAATACCGCAAATTAATCACTTGTTGGTAATGGGGTTTCAGTTTTTTAATATCTTTCAATAGCTCCGCTAGATTTTGTTCAGTGATTAGTTTATCTTCTGGAGACGGTGCTTCGTCCTGAATCCAATATACACGCTCTTCATCTTCTTGAGACGTTTGGTTACTTAAGGATACCTTTTGTTTTCTTAAACTATCAGAATGGGTGTTTTTTGCAATGGTAATGAGCCAAGTTTTAAATTTGAAACTTTCATCAAAAGTTTCAATTTTTTCGAAGGCTTTGGAAAATGTTTCAATTGTGATATCCTCCGCATCGTTCTCATTTCGGGTGCGTTTCATTAAAAAGCCATACACATCATTCCAAAATGTATGCAACAACAAATTGAACGCAATTTGATTGTTTTTTTTAGCTTTTTGAATGGCTTCGTTTATTTCCAATGGCTTGGTGTTGATTTAGTAGCGTTATGAACAAATAAAGATTTAAGAGTGCTGAGGTTCAGAGCAATTTTCGAATTCATCTGGAGTTTTGCCACAAAACCCACAAGTTTCACCTTCTTTGTTGATCATAGGGTTTTGACTGGCACAGGTTCCTGCAAATTTACCGTCTTTTTTTGCCCATAATTTTATCGAAATTCCTGCTATAGCAATTCCCAAAAGTGCTAACGTAATTAAAAATAAAGTCATCTTAAATTTTTTTTACAAAGATACACTTTTCATGAATTTGATTTCTTTATGTGACTTTTTTTAATTCCTGTGTCAAAATTGATAGAATTAAACTTTTTAAATTATGAAAAAATTATTTACAGAATTTTTTGGAACCTTTTGGTTGGTATTTGGAGGTTGTGGTAGTGCTATTTTTGCTGCCAGTTATCAAGATTTAGGAATTGGGTTTTATGGGGTTGCCGTTGTGTTTGGTTTGACAGTCTTAACAATGTCCTTTGCAGTAGGGCCAGTTTCTGGAGCTCATTTTAATCCAGCAGTCACGATTGGATTTTGGTCTTGTGGAAAATCTGACTTCGTTTCTGTAGGCAGTTTTGCTGCGAATGGATATGCAGAACTCTCTCCAGGTGGATACTCTATGACATCAGTACTCATTACAGAATTTGTTACCACTTCATTTTTTGGCATTATTATTCTAGGGAGTACTACTCACAAATCCACTAAGAAATTAGCGCCAATTGCTATTGGATTAACACTAACTTTGATTCACTTGATTACTATTTCGATTTCAAATACTTCTGTAAATCCTGCACGTTCAACAGGACAGGTGTTGTTTGCTGAAGGCGGTAATTATTTTGGTCAACTCTGGTTATTCTGGTTGGCCCCTATAGCAGGAGCGATTGTTGCAGGACTCGTTTGTAAATTAAGTAGAAAAGTGTAAAGCCTTTTTTTATAGAATATTTACTTCAGTTTCCAATTTAATATCAAAGATCAGCTTTACAGCGTTTTGAATTTGTAAAGATAGATTTAAAATATCCTTTCCTGAAGCTCCTCCGTAGTTTACTAAAACCAAAGCTTGTTTTGAATGCACTCCATAGTTTCCAAAAGTTTTACCTTTAAAACCTGCCGTATCAATTAACCAAGCCGCAGGAATTTTAATAGAATCTTCTGAGATGTTATAATGCGGAATGTCTTGGAATTGAGATTGTAAAATTTGGAACTTAGAGCCCGAAACCACAGGGTTTTTAAAAAAACTACCACTATTTCCAATAATTTTTGGATCTGGTAATTTTGAGTTTCTAATGGATATAACCGCTTTAGAGACATCTTGAATTGTAGGGGTTTCTACTCCAGTGCTTTTAAGCTCTGACTCGATAGCACCATAATTGGTTTTAAGAATATGCTGTTGACTACTCAGCTCAAACACAACCGATGTAATGATGTATTGTCCTTTTAATTCCTGCTTAAAAATTGAATCCCTGTATTCGAAGTTACATTCTTCTTTTGTAAAAACTTTCAATTCTTGAGTTTGAATATGAAGCGCTTCACAGCTTACAAAAGAATCTTTTAGTTCTACGCCATAAGCTCCTATATTTTGGATCGGCGCAGTTCCTACATTCCCAGGAATTAACGATAAATTTTCAAGTCCACCAAAGTTTTCTTTCAAACACCAACATACAAATTCATGCCAGTTTTCTCCAGCAGCAACCTCTACTTGAACGCGGTTTTCTAATCTTGAAATAACCCGAATCCCTTTAATGTTGATTTGCAAAACTAAGGCATTAACATCCTTAGTAAGTAATGAATTGCTTCCGCCTCCAAGAATCATTAAATCGGATGGATTTGTATTTAAAACATCCTTGAGATCACCTACAGAACTGATGGCCGCAAATTCTGCTGCATTCACATCTATTCCAAAAGTATTAAAAGGTTTAAGAGTTATGTTGTTTTTAATCTTCATTAAGCGTTGTACTGAGTAAGGGCAGCTTTTAAAATAGCAACCGAAGTTCGAAGGTCTTCTTTATTTAGGACATAAGCAATTCTAACTTGGTTTTTTCCAAGCCCTTCGGTAGAATAAAACCCAGCAGCTGGTGCCACCATGATGGTTTCATTATTAAGTCTAAAGTGTTCCAATAACCATTGTGCAAATACATCCGAATCGGCTATAGGCAATTCAACAATACAATAAAAAGCGCCTTTGGGATTGGCTACCTTTACACCATCAATTTTTTCAAGTTCATTTACCAAAACGTTTCTGCGTTGTTCATATTCAGAAATCACTTCGTTAAAATAACTATTTGGAGTTTCTAAAGCTGCTTCGCTTGCTAGTAGGGCATAGGTTGGCGGCGATAATCGCGCTTGTGCGAATTTTAGAGCCGTATCAAGAACTGTTTTGTTTTTGGTTACTATACATCCAATTCGTGCGCCACACATACTGTACCGTTTGGATACCGAATCAATGACAATGGCATTTAATTCTAAGCCTTTTTCTTGCATGATGGAAAAATGCTCCTTTCCATCATATGTGAATTCACGGTATACTTCGTCAGAAATCAAAAATAAATCGTGTTTTTTAACTAAAGCAGCGAGCTGCTTAATTTCAGTTTTGCTGTATAAATACCCTGTAGGGTTTCCAGGGTTGCAAATTAATATTGCTTTTGTTTTTGGAGTGATCAATGCTTCAAAATCAGCAATAGGGGGTAGGGCAAAATTGGATTCAATATTAGAAATTACTGGAACCACTTTTACGCCTTGCGCCGTAGAAAACCCATTATAATTTGCATAAAAAGGCTCGGGAATAATCACTTCATCCTCAGGATCCATGATACTTCCAAAAGTAAAAAATAAAGCTTCACTACCTCCAGTAGTTATAATGATCTCATTGGCACGGACACTAATGTCATTTTTATTATAATATGCCGCTAATTTTGTTCGATATGTTTCAGACCCTTCTGAGCGACTGTAGGCTAGGATATCTAAAGTGTTGTTTTTGACAGCTTTTAATGCGACTTCGGGGGTTTTAATATCAGGCTGACCAATATTTAAATGGTAGACATTTACACCTTCTTTTTTTGCTTGTTCAGCATAAGGGACTAGTTTCCTAATCGGAGATTGTGGCATTAACAGCCCTTTTTGAGAAATTTTTGGCATGGCTCCATAATATATAATGTCAACAAATTTATCTTAAAGTTTGTATAAAATAAAGCTCTTTAACTATTATTTAAATAAAACTATCGTAAATTGTACGTAACCCCTTACTACTTTCAAGATGCTAAATATAAAATTGCGTTATGTTATTTTTTTTATTTGCTTTAATTTGAACGCATTTTCTCAGGATGGTTTTCAACTTCAAAATGGTAAAAGCGATAAAATACATTTTAGATTGATCAACAATCTGATTGTCATTCCTGTTTCTGTAAATGGTGTCTCTTTGTCTTTTTTGCTAGATACTGGTGTTTCAAAATCCATTCTTTTTAATTTTTTCAATTTAAAAGAAGAGTTGTCAATACACGAAACCGAATTACTTCTTCTTTAAGGATTGGGTGATGATAAACCTATTGAAGCCCTAAAATCTTCCAATAATACAGTCATTATTGGAGAAGCTATAAATCTAAACCAAGATTTATATGCAATTATAGACGCCTCCATCAATTTTACACCTAGCTTGGGAATTCCAATTCACGGAATTATTGGCTATGATGTTTTTAAAGATTTTGTAGTAGAAATTAATTACAGTCGAAATTTCATTAAACTTCATAACCCACTCTATTATGATTCAAAATTATCACGAAAATGGAGGACATCAAATCTTACTTTTTATAATAATAAGCCTATTATAAAAGCGTCAGTTACCAATCGAAATCAAGTTGTTCCAGTTAATCTTTTAATTGATACAGGTGGGAGCGATGCGTTATGGATTTTTGAAGATTCATCTGAATCTCTAAAAATTCCAACATACACTTTTGATGATTTTTTAGGCAAAGGACTTAGTGGTAATATTTATGGGAAAAGGTCGGTTTTTGAATCCTTTCGTTTAAAAGATTTCCAATTAAATATGGTGAATGTGTCTTTCCCCGATTCCTCATCCATTCAAAAAACAAAAATCAATAAACTAAGGAATGGGAGTTTACTGGGAAATGTATTACACCGATTTAATTGGGTCTTTAATTATAAATCACAATGGTTAGCTTTTAAAAAAAATAAGTTTTTCAACAACCCTTTTGAATATAACAAAAGTGGAATTACAATGCAGTATGCTGGGGTTCGATTGGTTAAAACACGCACACGAATTCCCAGTGATACAATTGGATCAGGCTCTGAAGCTACTAGTCCAAACTCAAACACAATTTATTTCACATCTAGTTATAAATTTAAGATCGTTCCAGAATTAGTGATTTCAGATGTAAGACTCGGTTCGCCAGCGGATAAAGCAGGGCTTAAAACTGGTGATACAGTGCTTTCAATCAACCATCAAAATCTAAATTTATTGACACTTCAAAAAGCAATTGCCCAGTTCTATGGGGTTGATGGAAAACGCATTAAAATGACTATCGAACGTGAGGGTGTTATTATGAAATATCAGTTTGAACTCCGTGATTTATTGCAAAAAAAAAGCACCAATTAAGGCGCTTTTTATTTATTTAGATTCTAATTTATTGCTCTAGAACACTTTTTTCTTTGTCTTCAATGACACTCGCTTTACTAGAGTCAACAACAGTACCTTTAATTTTTAAAGCAACTGTAGGCCTGTCCGCATTTGAAGTCACAGTAATAGTTTTTCGAATTGGATTAACGCGTTTTGTGTCGTATTTCACTTCAATTTCACCATTTTCTCCAGGTAAAATGGGTGCTGTTGGTTTTTTAGGAACCGTACAACCACAGCTTGATTTTACTGCAGAAACAATTAAAGGTGCATCACCTGTATTTTTGAATTTAAATACACGCACACCATCAGAACCTTTTTCTATGACTCCATAATCGATTGTTTCTGATTCAAATTCAATTTTAGCAATTTTTTCTTGTGCGAAGACTCCTAAACTGAAGGCTGAAATGAGTATTAATGTAAAAAGGTTTTTCATGATATTAGTATTTGTTATTGTAAATTTAGGTACTTTTTTTAAAACTACAAAAATGAACTTATATAAAATCAATTATTAATTCTAAAGAAAATAAAATATAAGTACTTTTGTAAATTAATATTCAAAAATTATTCCAAAGTATGTCTATTCCTTCAAAATATGATGCGTCAACTGTTGAAAACAAATGGTATGACTATTGGATGACTCACAAATACTTCCATTCAACTCCCGATTCTCGAGAGCCATATACTATTGTCATTCCACCACCCAATGTAACTGGAATTTTACATATGGGACATATGTTGAACAATACCATTCAGGACGTGTTGGTACGTCGTGCTCGTTTACAGGGTAAAAATGCTTGTTGGGTGCCTGGTACAGACCACGCTTCGATTGCAACTGAAGCTAAAGTGGTAGCAAAACTTAAAGAGAAAGGAATTAATAAAAACGATCTTTCAAGAGCAGAGTTTATGGATCATGCTTGGGAATGGACAGAAGAATATGGAGGCGTCATTCTTGATCAACTTAAAAAACTTGGTTGTTCTTGTGATTGGGATCGTACGAAATTCACTATGGATGATGAAATGAGTGAATCTGTGATTACAGTTTTTGTTGATTTATTTAATAAGGGGTTGATTTATAGAGGATTCAGAATGGTTAACTGGGATCCCCAAGCACAGACAACACTATCGGATGAAGAAGTAATTTATGAAGAACGTCAGGGTAATTTATTCTATTTGAATTACAAAATTCAAGACAGTGATGAGGAAATCATTATTGCAACTACCCGTCCAGAAACGATTTTAGGAGATACAGCAATTTGTGTCAATCCGAACGATGAACGTTACACGCATCTGAAAGGTAAAAAAGCAATTGTCCCTCTTTGTGGTCGTATTATACCTATTATCGAAGATGATTATGTTGATATTGAATTTGGAACGGGTTGTTTAAAAGTAACTCCTGCTCATGATATAAATGATAAGGCACTCGGTGAAAAACACAATCTAGAAGTAATTGATATTTTTAATGCCGATGCAACACTGAATAGTTTTGGCCTTCATTACGAAGGTAAAGATCGATTTGTGGTTCGAAAAGAAATTGTTGAAGAGCTTGATTCTAAAGGACTTCTTCTTAAAACCGAACAACATGTACACAAAGTAGGAACTTCAGAACGTACAAAAGTAGTGATTGAGCCACGTTTATCTGACCAGTGGTTTTTAAAAATGGAAACTCTTGCAAAACCATCAATTAAATCGGTTTTAGAAGACAAATCGATTAAACTGTTTCCAAGAAAATTTGAAAATACTTACCGCCATTGGATGGAAAATATTCGCGATTGGAATATTTCTAGACAATTATTTTGGGGACAACAGATTCCCGCTTATTTCTATGGCGATGGAAAAGACGATTTTGTTGTAGCAGATTCGATTGAAAAAGCGTTAGAGTTAGCGAAAAATAAATCAGGAATTTCACAGCTCAGTCTTAAAGATTTAAGACAAGATAGCGATGTTTTAGACACCTGGTTTTCGTCTTGGTTATGGCCAATATCTGTGTTTGATGGAATTCGAAATCCCGAAAATGAAGACATCAAATATTATTATCCAACCAATGATTTGGTAACGGGGCCAGATATTTTATTTTTCTGGGTGGCACGTATGATTATTGCAGGTTATGAATATAAAGACCACAAACCTTTTGATAATGTTTACTTTACAGGACTTGTAAGAGATAAACAACGTCGCAAGATGAGCAAGTCCTTAGGAAACTCCCCCGATGCCTTAAAACTCATAGATGACTTTGGTGCTGATGGTGTTCGTGTAGGACTACTATTGAGTTCAGCTGCTGGAAATGATTTGATGTTTGATGAAGCGCTTTGTCAACAAGGAAAAGCGTTTGGAAATAAAATATGGAATGCTTTTCGACTTATTGAGGGTTGGGAAGTTGCTGATATCGACCAACCAGATTATGCTAGTATAGCTCTAGAGTGGTACCAATCAAAGTTTCAAAAAACATTGGTAGAAATTGAAGATCATTTTAGTAAGTATCGTTTAAGCGATGCTTTGATGTCAACCTATAAATTAATATGGGATGATTTTTGTTCATGGTTACTAGAAATGGTAAAGCCTTCTTATGGCTCGCCAATTGATAAAAAAACATACAATACAGTAGTAACAATACTTGAGTCAAATCTGAAAATTTTACATCCTTTTATGCCATTTTTGACCGAAGAAATTTGGCAATTTTTGGAAGCCAGAACACCAGATCAAGCATTAATTGTTGCTTCGTGGCCAGAGCATAAGCCCTATAATCAATCGATTTTAGATGGTTTTGAATTTGCTTCAGACGTTGTGTCGGGAATTCGTACAATTCGAAAAGAAAAAAATATTGCATTTAAAAATAGTATAGAGCTTTTGGTGTTGAACAACGCCGCTCAAACCAAAACGTTTGATTCTATCATTTCTAAATTAGGAAATATTTCAAGCCTTGAGTACACTAAAGAAGCTGTTGAAAACGCATTATCATTTAGAGTGAAATCTAATGAATATTTTATTCCGGCCAATGATACTATTGATGTTGTTGCAGAACTATCAAAATTAGAACAAGAACTTAAATATACAGAAGGTTTTCTGAAGTCGGTTCAAAAAAAATTATCTAATGAGCGTTTTGTTTCTGGAGCTCCAGAGCAAGTTGTGGCAAGTGAAAAGAAAAAAGAAGCCGATGCTATTGCAAAAATTGAGACGCTTAAAGCAAGCTTAAAAAATTTAAAATAATCTTATTACTTACCGTAGATTAAGTAAGTTTTAGCCAACTCGATGTAGCGTTGCTTTGCTTCGTCTTGGCTAATATCCTCAACCTGAAAAAGCGCGTTTGTTTTAAATGCATTAATTATGGCTTTGCTGCTGCTCGGTCGGCTATAATCGTTGGTAGCTTTTTTGTAATACGCATAGAGTTTTAAGAGAATATCTGCAGGGAAGGGCAGTTCATGATTATTAATGCTTTTAACAGCTTCTTTAAATTCTATGTCTAAATCCTCTGAGTTCATAGTTATGCTTCGGCGATGATACATTCTCCACCTTTTACTTTTTGATTTAGTTTAACTTTTAACTTAGTTTCCAAAGGTAAAAATAAATCTACTCTAGAACCAAATTTTATAAATCCAGCATCAGTTCCTTGTGTAACCGTTTGACCTTCTTTTGCATAGTTTATAATGCGTCGTGCTAAGGCCCCAGCAATTTGTCTGTAAAGTACCTTTCCAAAGGTTTTATTCTCTACAACAATCGTCGTACGTTCGTTATCAGTGCTAGCCTTTGGGTGCCATGCAACCAAATACTTTCCTGGGTGATATTTACTAAAAAGTACAGCTCCACTTATGGGGTAGCGTGTTACATGTACATTTACAGGTGACATAAAAATACTGACTTGAAGTCGTTTTTCTTTGAAATATTCTGTTTCTTCAACTTCTTCAATAACCACAACTTTTCCATCAACTGGAGCAATTACATGACGGTCATTTTGATGGGTATGCCGTTTAGGGTTTCTAAAAAATTGCAGTATGAGTACAAGCACTACCAACAAGCTAAACTGAACGAGTTTTGCAAGCCAAGGCATTTGTAAATTGTCAATCAATAGGGATGTAGCCACTACAATAACAAGGGTTACGAAAATTATTTTTTGGCCTTCTTTATGAAACATAATTTAAAATTCTTAAAAATAAATATATAAATGGTGCTGCAAATATAGCACTATCAAAGCGATCTAAAAGCCCTCCATGTCCAGGCATTATTTTACCACTGTCTTTTACTCCTGCTTGACGTTTATATTTAGATTCTACTAAGTCACCAAGAGTGCCAAAAACACTCACAATAACACTGATAACTAACCAATGAGTAAAAAGTAATGAATCTGTGTAATTTGCAATAATATAGCTCCCTAATGCAGCAAAAAATACGCCGCCTAAAAACCCTTCAACTGTTTTTTTTGGAGAAATACTTTCAAAAAGTTTTTGTTTTCCAAAATTCTTACCCACTATGTATGCAAAACTATCGTTTATCCAAATCAATATGAAAATATACATAAGAATTTCAACACTATAACTATTGAAATTTAGAGCAATTAATACTAAGAATACAAACCCACTACTTACGTAGAAAGTTGTATTTATAAAATGATTTGAAAGTAAGGTTGGAAGACTTTTAGAAGAAAATAAATCCCGAATCAATAGTAAGTTTACCAATAATGAAATGACAAGTAATATTTGTGAAATATCAGAAAGACTCTCACTAGATTTAAAGAGATGTTCCCAAAAGGTTACTGCCAAAAACAGTATTATAAAAATGATATAAGAGGCTGTGTTTTTTTGATTAATTAATTTATTGAATTCTGATAAACAAATCAAACCAAACATGAAAAATAGAGCGATACAAACGTATTTCAATTGGAGTGCACCAATTAAAATAGTCGCAAATAACAAGCCTGATAGAGCTCTTGTGGTTAGTTCTTTCAATATTATATTATAAATCTTCTAATAGTAGCAAATATAGGTTTTTTGTACTACTTCCGTAACTTAGAAAATCGTTAGTGTCGTTGGCTTTGAAATGTTTAATGGTAGTGATATTGGAGGGTATTTTTTTTCTACTCTGTGCTTTAATCCCTTGAAGTCCTTCACTAATGGTGTTTACAAGCTGACTTGTGGTTGCAAATACAATGAAATTCTCAGGCAATTCAATCAATTTTTTTTCAGCAATTTGATTTGAAGAGATTAGCAAAGATCCATCATTTGCAATCAAAGACTCACAAGTCGTAAATAGAAAATCTGCGTCTTTTGTTTTTTGTGTAGTTGCTAACTTAAAATCTTTGAATTTTGCTTTTAGATGTTTTTTGAGAATGAGTGCTTTTTTTTTGTCCCAATTGTTTTCTTTAATAATACTATCAAGAAAATCTTTAACTTCTTCAATATTCTCACAATACAAAAATTTACCTCCATTTGTATTAAAGTTGATAGTAAAAGCTTCATCTATGGGTAAGCCACTAGACTCTAAAAACTTACTCTGATCCTTTTCATCAGTTTTGCTTTTGGAAGCGCTTGTATTTGAACCAAATATTTTACGAAACACACTCATTTTTCACCTAAATATAAGTTTTAAACTTACATCAATCCAAAGATAAAAAATATAGGTTTAATAAAAAGTTATTTTAAGCTTATTCTTCCTCTTCATTTTTTTTAGGAGAGGATTTTTCTGTATTTTCGACTGCAAAAGGACGTTTGCCAAAGATTGATTCTAGGTTGTCTTTAAAAATGACCTCTTTTTTCAGAAGTACTTCAGCTAATTCCGTTAATTTATCTTTATTGTCTTCTAAGAGTTTTAAAGCACGTTGATATTGCGTTTCAATAATATTTGAAATTTCTTTGTCAATCAGTTCTGCAGTGCGTTCACTGTATGGTTTTGAAAATCCATACTCATTTTCACCTGACGAATCATAATAGGTCAAGTTACCAACTTTATCACTCAGACCATAGACGGTCACCATAGCTCTTGCTTGTTTGGTCACTTTTTCTAGATCACTCAAAGCACCTGTAGATATTTTATTAAAAATAACTTTTTCAGCGGCGCGACCTCCTAAGGCAGCACACATTTCATCTAACATTTGTTCAGGACGTACTATGAGTCGTTCTTCTGGGAGGTACCAAGCGGCACCTAAAGAACGCCCTCGGGGAACAATAGTAACTTTCACTAAAGGAGATGCGTGTTCTAGCATCCAACTTACTGTTGCATGGCCCGCTTCGTGAAACGCTACTGCTCTTTTTTCACTTGGTGTAATTATTTTATTTTTCTTCTCAAGTCCTCCTATAATTCGATCGACAGCATCAAGAAAATCTTGTTTTTCGACTACTTTTTTGTTGTTTCGTGCCGCAATAAGTGCTGCTTCGTTACACACATTTGCAATATCTGCTCCAGAAAACCCAGGAGTTTGTTTCGATAAAAAGTCGGTATCAAGATCTTTGGACTTTTTTAAAGGGCTTAAATGAACCTCAAAAATTTCTTTTCGTTCTCTTAAGTCTGGTAAATCAACATAAATTTGACGGTCAAATCGTCCTGCTCGCATCAGTGCTTTATCAAGTACATCTGCACGGTTGGTTGCTGCCAAAACAATCACGTTTGTATTGGTTCCAAATCCATCCATTTCCGTCAATAACTGATTGAGAGTATTTTCTCTTTCATCATTTGACCCAGAAAAATTACTCTTCCCACGTGCACGTCCAATAGCATCAATTTCATCAATAAAAATGATAGATGGTGATTTTTCTTTAGCTTGTTTGAATAAATCTCTAACTCTAGAAGCTCCAACTCCGACAAACATTTCAACGAAATCTGAACCAGATAACGAGAAAAAAGGAACTTTGGCTTCGCCTGCCACTGCTTTTGCCAATAAGGTTTTTCCTGTTCCAGGAGGTCCTACTAGCAAGGCACCTTTTGGGATTTTACCTCCCAATGCGGTGTATTTCTCTGGGTGCTTAAGGAAATCAACAATTTCTTGTACTTCCTCTTTGGCACCTTCTAAACCAGCAACGTCTTTGAAAGTTGTTTTAGACTCTGTATTTTCATCAAAAAGCTTAGCTTTTGATTTTCCTATATTGAAAATCTGACCACCGCCACCACCTGCACCACCACCAGACATACGTCGCATGATGAAAATCCAGACTCCAATGATCAAGATAAAAGGAAGTATCGAAGATAAAAGATCACCCCAAGGATTGGTTTCTGTTTTAAAGTCTAAATCTGTTTCAAGTTGTCTTTCCTGAATTGTGTCCTCCAATTGTTTTTGAAACAATTGAACGTCTCCAAATTCAAATTGATAATCAGGACTCGAAGCGTTCGTTGGAAAAAGCTGTTCTTTTTTATTTTTCTTGTGAATATCTTTGTTAGAGGCTTTTGTGGTTAGGTACACTAAAGCCTCTCTTTTGTTGACGATTTCAACTTTTTTAACATCACCATTTCTTAGGAATTTAAAAAATTGTGAAGGAGTGGTAGAAGCTTCTGCAGATCCTCCTAATCCGCCTGAGAAAATATTGAAGCCCAAGAAAAGCACAATTGCAATTCCATAAATCCAATAGGCGTTAAACTTTGTATTTTTAGGTTTTTTATTGTTAGACATGAGTCGTTTATTTTTTCTTTAGTAACTAGTTTCTATTTCTGTAATTTTAGCATCACCCCATAGGTTTTCGATATCGTAGTATTCTCGAATGTGTTTTTGAAACACATGAACCACTACATTGATATAATCCATTAATACCCATTCGCCATTTTCACTTCCTTCAATATGCCAGGGTTTATCTTTTGTGTTTTTGCTCACTTTTTTTTGTATTGAATTAACAATAGCATTGACTTGTGTATTGGATGTTCCATCACAAATGATGAAATAATCACAAACCGTATTTTCGATAGCTCTTAAGTCTAAAATAGTAATATTTTGACCTTTGACGTCTTCAATTCCGCTAATAGTGAAAGTGATGAGTTCGTCTGCACTAGGGATGTTTTTTGTCATGAATTAATTTTACTGTGCAAATTTATTACTTTTTTGGCTCTAAACGTGTTATATTGTCTTAATTAAATTATAATTTAGAGCCACAATTTGAACTATGCAGATAATCAAACTTAATGCCATTGATTCTACGAACAATTATTTAAAACAATTGTTGATAGATACTGCGCTGGAAGATTTTTATGTAGTGACAACCAATCATCAGACCAAAGGGAGAGGACAAATGGGTGCTGAGTGGGTTTCTGAAAAAGATAAAAACCTTACGTTTAGCGTTTTAAAGAAGGTTCCATCCGTTAATTTATCTCGTCAATTCCTTTTGAGTATTCTTGTTTCTTTGTCAATAGTTAAAACACTAGAGCAGTATAAGCTCCCAAAATTAGCGATCAAATGGCCTAACGACATTTTGTCAGACCATCATAAAGTTTCAGGAATTTTAATCGAAAATCTAATTAAATCAAATAAAATTGATTGTTCTGTGATTGGAATTGGAATCAATGTAAATCAAGAACTATTTAAAGGATTGCCTAAGGTAAGCTCCATGAAAACTATTTTAGGAACACCTATTGACAAAGATGAGCTGCTTCGCAAGCTCATTAAAAATATTCAAATTTATTTTGATTTGTACGCTAAAAAAGGGGAAGACGTTTTAAATGCAGAATACGAATCGTATCTGTTCAGAAAAGACAAGCCATCTACTTTTAAATTGCCCGATCACTCTTTATTTACAGGAATTATAAAAGGAGTGACTGATACAGGCAAGTTGCGTGTACAGATGGAAGATGCTACAAAAGAGTTTGATTTAAAGGAGTTGAAATTACTCTACTAAATTTTCTTAGGAATGTTAAGTGCTAAGGTTTCAATAAATTTAGAGATAGGAGCTTTGATCATCATAGCCATCATTGCATTAAAATCGCCTTCAAACGTTAATTGAACTTCACTCTCTGTTACGTTAGGGGATTCAATTTTAGCGGTTAATGAAAAGTCTATTTTCCCTCCAGCAGCCCCTAG
>Ga0228672_1000695_pt1 | contig 15509 bp, 16 predicted proteins | sample 90DmetaG_FD_182788 | JGI IMG/M metagenome (GOLD analysis project Ga0228672, IMG submission 182788) | Seawater microbial communities from Monterey Bay, California, United States - 90D | ecosystem: Environmental > Aquatic > Marine > Coastal | place: USA: California | collected 2016-11-08 | reverse complement strand
TCTCAGAGGTTGTCCCTCCACCAACATCAAGGAAATTCGCAGGTGAGCCGCCGTGGTATTCAATTAAATCCATAGTTGCCATAGCAAGTCCTGCCCCATTAACCATGCAGCCTACAGTTCCATCTAAAGAAATATAATTTAATTGATATTCACTTGCACTTCTTTCCTTTTCATCTTCCTGCGCGATATCTCTAAGTGCTAAGATTGACTCATTTCTATAGAGTGCATTATCATCAAAATCGATTTTGCCATCAAGCGCTATTATTTCGTTGTTACCAGTAATGACGAGTGGGTTGATTTCAATGAGATTGGCATCATGCTCAGTAAAAATGTTAAATAAACCCACCAATGTTTGGGAAAATTGACTGTGAAGTGAAGCATCTAAATTAAGCTTGTTGGCAATCTCTATGCAATCCTCGAGAGTGATTTTGCCAAGTGGATCAATTTTTTTCTTGATTATTTTTTCAGGCGTCTCAGAGGCGACCTGTTCAATATCCATCCCACCTTCAGTTGAGGCCAGGACTGTAATTCGTTCTGAGCCCCTATCAACAAGCAAACCTAAATATAATTCTTTAGCAATATCTTGGCCTGCTTCAATAATAACCTCATTGATTGGCTGACCATTTGAGTCAGTTTGCGGAGTGATTAATTTTGAACCGAGTAATTTCTTACTGGCATTTACAGCGTCTTTTATCTCTTTACAAACTATAACACCGCCACCTTTGCCTCTTCCTCCTGCATGAACTTGAGCTTTGACAACCCAAACTAATCCTCCTAGTTTTTCACAAGCCTGAGCTGTTTTTTCAGCGCTAGACACAACAACAAAGTTTGGAACTTTGATATTATTATTCTTAAATAAGTCTTTCGCCTGGTATTCATGTATGTGCATATAATTAAATTACTTCGGGTTAAAATATAAGGTCACACATTTTATCATTCTTAGATTGAAATCTTGATTTTATTGGGTTGTTTCTTTAAATTATGAAATTTATTTGAACTATCTTATTAAAATACCAATTCATGATTAAATTCATGTCATAAATAAATTTTAGGATTAATACATTATGAATTACAGTACCAGTCAGTTTAAAAATGGTTTGAAATTAATGCTTGATGGAAATCCATGCTCTATTGTCAATAATGAAATTGTTAAACCTGGAAAAGGACAGGCATTCAATAGAGTTAAGTTTAAAGATCTAATAACTGGAAAGACCCTAGAAAAAACTTTTAAATCTGGTGAATCTCTTGAAGCTGCAGATGTCATGGAATTGGAGATGCAATATCTTTATTCTGATGGAGAAAAATGGTACTTCATGGATCCGGAATCTTTTGAGCAATTTGATGTTGGAAAAGAATCCATGGGAACAGCATTAAACTATCTCGTTGAGCAAGATAATTGCATAGTAACCTTGTGGAACAATAACCCTATTTCTGTTTCTCCACCTAATCATGTAACTCTTGAGGTGATTGATACAGACCCTGGTCTAAAAGGTGACACTGCGGGAACAGGTGGAAAGCCTGCTACGCTTAATACTGGAGTCGTAGTTCAAGTGCCTTTGTTTGTTGCTATTGGTGATAAAGTTAAAGTTGATACAAGGACGAATGAATATACTGGGCGTGCCTAATTACTGCCTAAATGTCTAATTTAAAAGAAAAACTTTTAAATCATCAAAACCTAATCAGAAATATTAGGAGTTTTTTTTATTCGCGCAATGTTGTTGAAGTTGTCACTCCTTCTCTTTTAACCACTCCAACAACTGACGTATATATCGATAGTATTGAAGTTTCAGTCAATCAGGCTCTATCAAAATCCTCAAAATTCTATTTGCACACCTCACCCGAATTAGAAATGAAGCGCCTACTCTCTAAAGGTAGCGGTGATATTTTTCAAATTTGCCAGGTCTTTCGTGACAATGAGTTTGGAAGAATTAACTCTAATGAATTTACAATGCTGGAGTTTTATAGAGTGGGTTTTGATATGCAGCAATTAATAGAGGAGCTCAAAGAATTATTGATTGCGCTCGGAAAGGATGACAAAGCTGAAAAGATGTCTTATGCTCAAGCATTCTTTGATTTTGCAGAGATAGATATATTAAATTCTGATTTTGAAGCTCTAAAAATTATTTTAGAATCCCATGGTCTTAGCTCAGATTACGAATGGATAGAAGATATGCAGATGGTTCTTTTTGTTCATCTTGTTGAGCCAAAACTTAAAAGTATTCCGGTATGCTTTATCTATGATTTTCCATGGCAGCAGGCTGCACTGGCGCAAATAGATGGGCCTGTTGCACATCGTTTTGAAATGTACATAAATGGCACTGAAATCGCGAATGGTTACCAAGAAATTCAGACCTCAAATGAATATCGTGATAGGTTTCAAACAGAGATTAATAAAAGAAAAAGCCTTTCAAAATTTACCGGTTTTTTAGATGAAGATTTTTTAGATGACCTAAAAGATGGCCTCCCTGCTTGCTCAGGTGTTGCAATCGGGATTGACAGACTCTTCACCTCTTTGAGTTTATAATTGAAGTCAAACCTTGCTTAATTTAAAGCCTTAAAATACTTTGGATGCATCAAATACACCTTTTTGGGAGCGTAAATCTTTAGAGGAGATGAGTGAGCGAGAGTGGGAGTCACTCTGCGACGGTTGCGGCCGTTGTTGTCTACACAAGTTTGAAGATGATACCTCAGGCGATATCTACTTTACAGATGTTGCGTGTCAATATCTTGATGAGGAAACTTGTTCTTGTCCTCATTATCACGATCGACAAAAATATGTCCCTGACTGTTTGAGTATTACCCCGAATTGGGAAGAAAAGTTTAATTGGCTTCCATCAACCTGCGCATATCGGTTACTATATGAAGGAAAGAGCTTGCATGATTGGCACCCTCTTATCAGCGGCAATAAACAAAGTGTTCATCTTGCAGGTATATCAGTTAGAGGGAGAACATACAGAGATAATGAAATCAGGGAAGATCAATTATTCGAACATATTATTCATTGGGTGGAATAGATGAATAAAATCATTGCAATAATTTCTTGTCTAATTATTTCATTTAATGTTTCAGCATCAGATTGGCCTCACGAAAATATCTCAACTGCAGAGTTCGCTCTAGATGTCAAAGACAGAACGCCACTTAATATTATTGAAGAGCTTGACAATTCTTTCGGTAAAATCTATTTTTTTACAAATATCCGCAACCTACAAGGTCAGAGGGTTAAGCATCGTTGGATTTACAATAATAAAGTAATGGCAGAAATTGATTTTAATGTCAACGGCCCAAGATGGAGAGTTTGGTCATCAAAAAATCTTTGGCCTACTTGGCTTGGAGAATGGACAGTTGAAGTGCTTAACTCGAAGGATGAGGTGTTTTTTAAAAAAGAATTTAACTACATAAACAAAGAATGAAAAAAGTTGTATTAGCGTATTCGGGTGGTCTGGATACTAGCATTATCGCAAAGTGGCTTCAAGATACTTATAGCTGTGAGGTCGTTACTTTTACGGCCGATATTGGTCAAGGTGAAGAGGTTGAGCCGGCTCGATTAAAAGCTCAAGCTATGGGCATTAAAGAAATATATATCGAGGATTTGCGTGAGGAGTTTGCACGAGATTTTGTTTTTCCGATGTTTAGAGCGAATGCTATTTATGAGGGCGAGTATTTATTGGGTACTTCAATTGCAAGGCCTTTAATTTCTAAAAGATTGGTTGAGATTGCTGAAGAGGTTGGTGCAGATGCAATCTCTCACGGTGCTACTGGTAAAGGTAATGATCAAGTCAGGTTTGAACTCAACGCGTACGCTATTAATTCGGATATCCAAATAATTGCTCCTTGGCGAGAGTGGGATTTATCATCACGTGAGAGTTTGATGAATTATGCTGAGAAAAACAATATCGAAGTTGATTATAAAAAGCAGTCAAAAAAATCTCCTTACTCTATGGATGCAAACCTTCTTCATATATCCTATGAAGGAGACAATCTAGAGGACCCATGGCAGGAGGCTGAGGATGATATGTGGCGCTGGACAATATCACCAGAAAATGCTCCCGATAAACCAGAATACGTTGAATTAACTTATGAAAAAGGCGATATCATTGCAGTCAATGGTAAGTCTTTGTCACCAGCCAAAGTCATGGAAGAATTAAATCATCTTGCTGGGGCTCATGGGGTAGGAAGACTCGATATTGTTGAAAATCGTTTTGTTGGAATGAAGTCCAGAGGATGTTATGAAACTCCTGCTGGAACCGTCATGCTAAAAGCGCATCGTGCAATAGAATCGTTAACATTGGATCGTGAGGCCGCCCATCTTAAAGACGAGCTAATGCCGAAATATGCTAAATTAATTTATAATGGTTTTTGGTTTGCTCCAGAGCGCGAAATGATGCAGGCCGCCATTGATGCCTCTCAGGAAAATGTCTCCGGTGAAGTCAGAGTCAAGTTGTATAAAGGAAGTGTATCAGTTGTGGGTAGGAAATCACAGAATAGCTTATTCAGTGAAAAAATAGCAACCTTTGAGGATGACGAAGGAGCCTATAATCAAAAAGATGCTGAGGGCTTTATCAAGCTAAATGCACTCCGCTTAAGACTAAAATCACTCCAGTAGAAGTGATAGAAGTAGGCATCCTCTCCGATACCCATGGGGTGATTCATCCTGAGATAATCAAACTCATGAATGCATGTGATTTTGTGATTCATGCAGGAGATATTGTCGATGAAACTTCTTTAGAGGCGCTTAACCCAAAACAGAGAATGATTGCAGTAAAGGGGAATAATGATATTCATATTACTTCTCTTGGAGAGGTTGAATTATTGGATCTTCCTGGTGGAAATATTGCTATAGAGCATGGACATCTGCATGGACACATTCAGCCAAGCCATGACTCCTTAAGAGAGGCCTACCCAAATGCCAAAGTGATTGTTTATGGTCATACGCACAAACAGGTTATTGACAAGGATCAATCCACTTGGGTTGTGAATCCTGGTTCAGCTGGGAAAACCCGCAACTACGGGGCTGCTAAATGTTTAAAGCTAACTATAAAAAGTGAAAGAGACTGGGTTATTGAGCCCAAGATTTTTGATGATATATTTTAATTTTTGGAACAAACTTGCTTTATATCTCTCACTGGAAATAAAAATTACTCTATAGAGCCACCTTCAATAATTTCATCAGCTGTAGCATCGCGGATCGATAAAACCTCAACATAAAAAATAATATCCTTGCCAGCTAATGGATGATTTCCATCAATAGTCAGCTTTCCATCTTCGATATTAGAGACAATAAAGTCTTTGGTTCCACCCTTATCATTTTGCATCGTAACCGTCGCACCAATATATCTATACTCAAGTGGAACATTATTGATGTCATCAGTAAAAATTAATTCTTGAATTTTTGGACCAAACGCTTCTTCAGCTTTTAAAAGTATTTCAACCTCATCACCAACAGACCTCCCTTCAAGCTCTTTGGTGACTTGGTTAAATAACAATGTATTGTCTCCTTGAACATAGCCCAGAGGATCTTCGACTTGCTCTATGACTTCACCATTAGATTTATCAACAATCCTGTAGGTTAATTCGACGAACTTATTGGTAGAAATTGTATCAGCCATACAAATATCTTAAAAAATTGTGGCGCCAAAAATTTTAACTTCATCTTCCTCAATACCTAAAACCAGTCTTCCCAAAAACTCTCCTGGGACTTCGATACTGGTTTGTTTGTATAAGATCGTAATATAGTCACCCCTTCTAAGGCACCCTAAAAACTCTCTTTCAATAGCTAAACTTGAAAGTACTTTATTTTTAGTCCATTGCTTACCAATTTCAATTTCATTGGCGCCCATTAACATCTCTTTTGAAAAGTGCTTTATAAAACCTAGGTAGTCTCTTTTGTTTGAAGATTCAACGAGATCATCCCACATTGGCTCAGCAATTTCTAGAATTTCCTGATCAGATTTTTCAAGTAGATTCATTTATTTAACCTTTAAATTATGTTTGCAAAGATATTGTTTTTTAAAACAACTGAGACCTCAAAAGAGGCCTCAATTATAATCATTTCAGATATCTGATTAATCAACTATATGGTAGAGCGGTGCTTTTTCCATTGTCCATTCGCCAGATTTAGGATCACGTCTAGAAACAGTTAAACAATGCCAATTGTCATCATCTAATTTCATATGATCCCCTCTGTAGTAATATCCTGGCCAGCGAGTTTCTTCACGAAATAGGGTATGCTGTGCAACACATTCTGAAGTAATCGTCCGATGCTTTAGTTCCCATCCTCTCATGAGTTGATGTAAATCTTCAGCACCAATGTGCTCCAAGTCTTCTTGAAGAATGCCCAATAACTCGATACCCTTTTTAAGAAGATTACCATTAGTCATATAATTAACACTGATACCACCAACATACTCGTCCATAATTTTTTCAAGGCGTTGAAGTCCTTGAATGGGTAGCAAGTAACTTGGTGAAACTGTTCCAGCTGTAATCTCATTACGACCAACTGTGTAGTTTTCCAGAGGCTTGAAAATAATTTCTTTAAGGTCATCACACTGCTTATTGCTGACCTGAATTTTTTCATCACCAAGATCCTGAATGTACTTAACTGCAGCTTTTGCTGCAATTCGGCCTTCAGTAAATGAGCCAGATGAGAATTTATGTGCTGTACCACCAACAGTATCACCTGCTCCAAATAGACCTTCAACAGTAAGCATTCGGTTATAGCCCCAGAAGTATTCTGGAGGCGAGATATCTTCAGGACCACTTACCCATGCTCCAGAACAGGTCGCATGTGAACCCATTACATAAGGTTCAGAGGTAGTTAACTCAGGATTTGTATACTTAGGATCAATGTTTTGAGATGCCCAAACAACAGCTTGACCTACAGTCATTCCTAAAAAGTTTTCCCATCCAATAACCTCGAGATGTGGGTCTTGAAAAGCCTCCATTGTAACCATATGGATTGGGCCTCTACCAGCTTTAACCTCTTCGATGAATGCATGGTTTCTTAAGCAGGTTGGAGTCGGCGTATGATCAATATATTCTCCAACCATTGCCTTAGTGTGTTCATACCATTTGGATTCATATTCTTCACCATAGGTATTTTGAGTATAAGTTTTAAGATGAAGAAAATAAGCTCCAACTGGACCATATCCATCCTTGAAACGAGTTAATACAATACGGTTTTCCATTTGTGTCATCTTTGCACCAACCTGAATTGGTAACGCATATGCTGATCCACTGCTCCATGGGGCATACCAAGTTCTACCCATTCCTTCACCAACTGATCTTGGCTTAAAGATATGAGAAGCACCACCAGCTCCAACAATGACTGCTTTTGCTCGGAAAACATGATAATCACCAGTACGACAGTTAAATCCAACCGCACCACCAACTCTATTTTCTTTAGATTCATCCATCAAAAGATGGGTAACCATGATTCTATTGTAAATTTTATCTACTGAATTGCGAGCTGCCTCAGCTACGATTGGTTTATAGCTCTCACCATGAATCATGATTTGCCATTTACCCTCACGCTGATAACGACCAGTTTCTTCATTTCTCATTATGGGTAGTCCCCATTCTTCGAATTTATGGACTGCAGAGTCAACATGACGAGCCATGTCAAAAGCGAGGTCTTCACGAACCAATCCCATTAGATCATTTCTTGCATATCTCACATGATCTTCAGGTTGGTTTTCATCCCACTGCATACCCATGTAGCAGTTGATAGCATATAAACCTTGAGCAACAGCTCCACTTCGATCAATATTGGCTTTTTCAGCACAAATGATTCTCATATCACGGCCCCAGTACCTTGCTTCGTATGCTGCACCAGTACCAGCCATACCACCACCAACGACTAGAATGTCACAATCTTCCCAAACAGTTTTTCTCTTTGCCATTAGTAGTAAACTCCTTCTTTAAGCTTGTCCTTGCTGATTACAGGCAAACCTGTCTCAACATTAAGCGCATCTGGCTCAAAGCACAATAACTGAGAGTCTAAAGCTTCTTGATCAGGAACTTCAAGTTCGCCAAGTTTAGGAATCTTCTCACCCCATGGTTGAGTTGTTATTGGAGAGAGGAAATTTTTCTCTCTTCCATCTCTAAATTTAATTTTCCAAGAAATTGTTCCTTTTTCTTCTTCACGAAGCACCCTGACACTGTGTCCAAGAGGTGCAAAATCAGTATAACCTCTTGCATCAATTGCATTTTGTGGGCAAGCTTTTACACATGAGTAGCATTCCCAGCACATATTTGGTTCTATGTTAACAGCACGACGAATCGTTTTATCGATGTGCATAATATCTGATGGACAGATATCTACACAGTGTCCACATCCATCGCATCGAGTCATGTATACAAAAGTTGGCATAATATTTTCTCCGAAAAATTAATTAATAGTGGCGTGGAGCTTCACGCTTTATTCCTAGACCAAATTTCTCTGGTAAGTCGGCAGGTTCAGGAAGATTCTCTCTAGAACCATCTGCCTTGGTAACTCTTTTTTGATAAGCTGCAGCAGGCTTATAAAACATATGGGCAAATTTAGACCAAAGCACTCCACCAAAAAGAACAGTGCTTGAAATAATAAATAGACCAAAGAATAAAGTTTGCCATATAGCAATTTGACTTGATTGAAGATAGGACCAGATTAGTGCAAAGGTCGCCATCGCAATCAATGATAGTACAAATAAATCTGCTCTCATCACTCTATACCACTTATTACCTTCAGCAGCGACATCAACTCTGATAAAGAACCAGAACCAATATCCACCCAAGCAAAGCATTGCAGCACCTAAGTGCCACATTAATGGCCAGATAGAAGGCGTCATAGAATTAGGCGCTGAGTATGAGAAAATCATCACAGCAGTTGCTATCACGAACAGAACAAAACCGTACATGGTCAGAAGATGAGCTAGCCTCCTTCTAGTACTACAAAACTCAGAAGAAGTGAGCACTTCATTGGTTGCAGTTTTAAAGGCTAAAGATGCCTTCTCGCCTGATCCCACATTTCTTGTCGCAGATTTTTTAGCTTTAACTGAGTTGTTAAAAAAGTACTTAGCACTTTTTTTGTGTATGACATCAAAGATGGTTGCACCAATCACTAAAAGAAACATAGCAACAACATATGTCTGCATTACAAAAGATGGTATGAAAGTTCCTATTTCAGAAAACGGGTTTATAGAGATCATTATTTTTTCCTTTATTAAATTGTATTACAAATATATTTTTTTCAAATTAAATGCACTACATTTCCGAGCGTGCAATTGTAGAAGAAACCTGCCCTAAAAGAGTGAATTTTATAGAACCAGAAAACTCACAACTAATGGACCAGATATTTTCATCATTTACCATATCAATTTATTTCGCAGAATGCCCTTTTAGTTCAACTTTTACTTTGTCGCTATCCTTAATTCCTGCGTAATATTTTTGAAGAATTTTTAATACCTCTGGCCTAGAAAAGTTTTCAGGAACCTCTTCGTTTTCACTGAGAAGGTGCCTCAATTTTGATCCTGAAAGTAACAATCTATCTTCATGGCTATGAGGACATGTTTTCATGCTGGACATGCCTGCACACTTATTGCACCAAAATGTCCAGTCAATTTTGAGTGGTTTTGTCACAAGGTCAGCATCGATTTCATCAAAAATATTATGCGCATCGAAAGGACCATAATAATCTCCAACGCCGGCATGATCTCGTCCAACAATTAAATGTGAGCAGCCATAATTTTGTCTAAATAGAGCATGTAATAATGCTTCCCTTGGACCAGCATATCTCATATCTAATGGGTAACCAGATTGAATTACAGTATTTTTAACGAAATAATTTTCAATTAATGTGGAAATGGCTTCTGAACGAACATCTGCAGGAATGTCACCAGGTTTAAGTTCGCCTAAGGTTGAGTGAATCATTACTCCATCACATATTTCTATAGCTATTTTTGCTAAATACTCATGAGATCTATGCATTGGGTTTCTAGTCTGAAAAGCTGCTATAGTAGACCAGCCTTTCTCCTCAAAATATGAGCGAGTTTCTGAAGGCGTCATGTATAGCTCACCATATTGCTCTGGAAATCCCCCATCAGAAATAACTTTTACTTTGCCCGCAATATTGTATTTGCCCTGAGCCATTACTATTGCGACTCCAGGGTGATCTGTATTTGTAGTTTGAAAGACCTCTTTACATTCTAGTTCTTTGTCAATTGTATATTTCTCAGAAACAACCATTGTTGCAATTGTTTCATTCGTTTTTTCATACACAATAGCAATTTCTTGGCCTTCAATGATGTCGTCATCATTGGTAGAGAGTGTTATCGGAATTGGCCAGAAAGTACCGTTTTCTAAAGCCATATTTTTGCAAACATTTTGCCAGTCAGCCCTATTCATAAATCCATCTAGAGGAGTAAATCCACCGATTCCAAGCATAATGACATCGCCAAATTCCCTGGAAGTGCATATGACTTTAGTCAGTGTTTCAGACTTCTTTTTCTCAAGAAGCGCTTCATCAGAGCTCAGAGCAAGCGGCTTTAGATTTGAGCTACCATGAGGAGGAACAAGCTTAGGCATAGTTTATTGTAATTTTTGTATTAAATTGGCAGAATTATCAAACTCATATACATGAGTTAGGGATATGTTATCATAGGTTTAATTGATAAAATATATCAATTAAAATTTGATACATATTTGCACTCATTTCCTAGCAAAAAAAGTATACATGAATTAATATATATCTTTAGTTTTTTTTGTTTTAATTTTTATTAACATCTTTTTTAATTCAATAAGATTTTTGACCTTCAGTATGGTTCGATCAGCAATTAAAATTTCGTTACCAATTATGTTTGGCTTTGTTCCTTTGGGTATTGCCTTTGGACTACTATTTCAAAACCTAGGATATCCATGGTACTTTGCATCTTTAATGGGAATTATTGTTTATGCAGGAGCGGCGCAGTTCATGGCTATTGGTTTTTTATCTGCTGGTTTAGGAGTCGTTGAAATTGCGATGTCAACTTTCTTTTTAAATTCAAGACATATGTTTTATGGCTTATCATTTTTAGAAAGTTTTGGAAATTGGAACTTTAGAAAGCTTTATCTGATTTTTGGAATGACCGATGAAACATATGCATTGCTAACTACTATTCAAGTTCCAGAGGGTTTTGTGAAAGAGCGCTATTTTCTCTACATTACTCTGTTTTCTCAAATATATTGGGTTTTAGGGTGCACTATTGGTGCACTGCTCGCAGACTTTATGACTTTTAATACTGATGGGATGGAGTTTGCAGCAACAGCCTTATTTGTAGTTTTGCTAATCGAGCAATGGATAATGGTTAGAAGATTACTGCCGTTTATTGTTGGCTTAATCTCATCCATTGTTGCTCTTTTATTGTTTATAAATCATATGCTACTCGTTGCTATTATGATCTCAATTGCTTCAATAGTTTTCTTGCGTCTTATAAAAGGCTCTTCATCATGAATGAATTAGAATATCTCATCGTTGTCATCATTGTGATGGCATTGTCAACCTACTTTACAAGGCTCATTCCTTTTTTACTTTTTAGTCCGGGTAGAGAAAGCTCTTTACTTAACTATGTTGCAAAAAGTACACCACCAATGGTAATGATGATTCTTGTTATCTATATGTTGAGGGATATGAGTTATTATTCCTTTGAGCTCGTCTATACTTTTATAGCTCTCGCTGTAACGATTGGCTTTCAAGTGTATAAACGAAATGCATTGTTAAGTATTGTCGCTGGCACAGCAGTTTATATGTTTTTTGTGCAGATCTAATATGTTTCAAAATGAATTAATATTTTTGCTGCACTGAATGCAGATTGGAATTACTATATAATCTACGACCCACTGGAACCAAGCACTTTTTAGACCTTTAACTTTATGAATCAATTAGCAAAAATTTTTCCTTTTATAGTTTGGTTTCGACTGACTACTCTGGAAACAATTAAGGCTGATTTTTTCGCGGGTCTGACTGGTGCTATTATTGTTCTTCCGCAGAGTGTTGCGTTTGCAACTATTGCCGGAATGCCGCCGGAGTATGGTCTTTATACCGCAATGGTTGTTCCTATCATTGCTGCACTTTTTGGCTCTTCTTTTCATCTTGTTTCTGGTCCAACAACCGCAATTTCAATTGTCGTATTTGCAGCAGTTAGCAAATATGCAACTCCAGGTAGTGAGGAGTTTGTTTCTTTGGCGCTAACTCTAACTTTCTTAGCTGGTGTCTATCAACTCGTTTTTGGCCTCGCAAAATTTGGACTCTTAATTAACTTTGTTTCTCACAATGTTGTGATTGGTTTTACCGCTGGTGCAGCGCTGTTGATTGCCAGTAGTCAAATTCCTTACATTGTTGGTATTGAAATTCCAAGGGGAGAGGATTTCATTCATACCTGGTTTGATTTATATTGGGGGGCTGCAGAACTTGATTTCTTTCTCTTGATAGTGGGCTTAGGTACCTTAATGAGTGCCATTCTTGTCAAGATTATGAGGCCAAAGTATCCAAATCTTCTTATAGGTATGCTTGTAGGAGGCGTCCTAGCTTTTTATTTAAGTAATTTTACAGACAGCATTAAAACTGTCGGTGCGATGCCTGCTTATTTTCCGCCATTATCAACTCCTGACTTTTCTCTTGGGTCGCTCAAATCACTTGCACCTGAAGCATTCGCTATTGCACTTTTGGGACTTATAGAAGCCTCTTCAATTGGCAGATCAATTGCGACAAAATCAAATCAAAGAATAGATGCAAATCAGGAGTTTATTGGTCAAGGCGCTTCTAATATTGTTGGAAGCTTTCTATCAAGTTACGCCTCCTCTGGATCATTTACAAGGTCTGGAGTGAATTTTGAAGCTGGTGCTAGAACTCCGTTGTCAGCTATTCTCGCAGCAATTTTTTTGATTGCTATAGTGCTTTTAGTTGCTCCATTAATTGCTTATTTGCCCTTGGCAGCGATGGCTGGCGTTATTCTCCTTGTGGCCTATAACTTAGTTGATTTTAAAAATATTAAAAAAACTTTTAAATATAGCAAATCTGAAAGCGTCATATTTACAGCTACATTCCTTGCAACCCTTTTATTTGAATTGGAGTTTGCGATCTATCTTGGAGTGTTATTGTCACTGATGCTCTTTATTGCCAAAACGTCAACACCTGATGTTCATACATTGGCATTCGCAACTCCTCCAGGTGAGGGAGATAGGCGCTTACAAAGCATCAGGAAGGCTCCACTAGTTCAGTGTCCTCAGCTCAAGATAATTCGAATTGATATGTCAATTTATTTTGGTTCAATAAACCATATCCAAAAACAAATTAGTAGGATTGTCGACAATCAAAGGATTTACCACATTCTGATTGTTGCCAGTGGCGTTAACTTTATTGACCTTGCAGGAATTGAAGCTCTCTTGATAGAGAATAAGCGCCTCAAAGCAAAGAATGGAAGCCTTTATTTCGTGGCAGTTAAGACTCAAACTATGGAGTTTATGGAGAAAGTTAACTTTGTAGATGAAATAGGCAGAGAAAATTTCTTTGATTCCAAATCAGAAGCTATTCGTGACGTATATGATCGCCTTGATAAATCCAAATGTGAGAAATGCCAGGCGCTTGTTTTTGATGAATGCCATTAACTACATATAATGAATGGAGGCTGGGACCGGAGTCGAACCGGTCTAAAAGGCTTTGCAGGCCCCTGCATAACCGCTTTGCTACCCAGCCATTTTAGTTTTAACTAAAAAAAAGCCTGTTTATTACAGGCTAAACATGCAGTTAGAATTTGGAGCGGGAAACGAGATTCGAACTCGCGACATTCACGTTGGCAACGTGATGCTCTACCAGCTGAGCTATTCCCGCACAAGGTGAGAAATTATAGTGTTTTTTTTCTAACTGTCAAATGTTTTTAAGCCTGCTATAAGATATTTTATACCGGACCACAGGGTCAGAATAGTGGCTATAAAAAGTAAAACTCTACCCATCATATTTATCTCATTAAATGAAAAAAATAAAAGCGGCTGATGAATTAATAAAAAAAGTATTGCGACCATTTGGACAAATGTTTTTGATTTACCAATCCAAGACACTGCTACGTTTGCTCTTTTGCCAACCTCACTCATCCATTCTCTAAGTGCTGAAACAAGAATCTCTCTCGATATAATAATGATTGAAGGTATTGTGACGTACCAGGTGTGATAGTAATCAATTAAAAGAATGAGAGCGGTGCAGACCATTAATTTGTCTGCAACGGGATCAAGAAATGCACCAAGGGCAGAAACTTGATTGAGTCTTCTTGCTAAAAAACCATCAATAAAGTCTGTTGCACTAATGATTATAAAGATTGCAATCAATGCATTATTTATCCAGCCGAGAGGCTCACCATCTAAATAGTTGGGCTGAAGATAAAATAAACCGATAAAGACAGGAATTAAAAAAATTCTAGCCAGGGTTATAAGATTTGGGAGAGTCATCATAGTTGGAGTAATTCTATCAAAGACTCATGATGTTTAGAATAAACTTTTAAAGGTTGGCGCGCTCGGCAGGAGTCGAACCTGCAACCGCTCGGTTCGTAGCCGAGTACTCTATCCAGTTGAGCTACGAGCGCAGCTGCGTAATTATCGCCATGTTTCATCTAAAGGTCAAGGAGAGTTTGCGGTATTTACTAAAATATCAACCAATTCATTAAGCCCCATCATCCTTGATCCTTTGATTAAGATTGTCGATCCTTTGTGGTTGTTTTTTATTGCCTCATAGATTGAAGCGATATCGTCATAATGGGTCCCTTGATATTCTTTTGCATCTTCTCCAATAGTTAGAAGTTGATGAATGTTTGATTGACGAGCATAATCACCAATCTCTTGATGTAATTTTTTAGAGTCTTTTCCAAGCTCACCCATAGAGCCAAGAACCAAGACTTTTTCTCCAGCAAAGTTGCTGATAGTGTCAATGGCCGACTTCATTGACTCAGGGTTTGCATTATAACTATCATCAAGAATTTTGAAGCTCTCTAGTTCTAGTAGCTCTAATCTGCCTTTCTCTGGTTGAGTATTTTCAAGACCCTTCTTAATCAGTTCTGGCTCAATACCAAGCTCTATTGCGCAGCATGCAGCAGCCAAGGCATTATCAACTTGGTGTAATCCAATCATTGAAAGTTTAATACTCAATGATTGACTACTAAAGTTGAGATTAAAGTTGGTGTGAGTTTTAAACTCTTTAATATCACTAGCAGATACACTGCCACCATCTCCAAAAAATCTTATACTCTTAGTTCCAGACATTTCTTTCCAGGTCTGTTTATGGGGAGATGAATTATTGATAATGGCTGTTCCTTTATTGGATAAAGATTCTATGATCTCACCTTTGGCCTTAACAAGATTTTCTTCACTTCCAAATTCACCTAGATGAGCATTATTGGCATTGGTAATGAGTGAAATGTTGGGACGAGCTATCGAGCACAAAAGGGCGATTTCATTTTGATGATTTGCACCCATCTCAATGATACAGAATTCATGACGCTCTTCTAAGTCAA